>Ga0208898_1001170_pt1 | contig 17775 bp, 24 predicted proteins | sample VirMetDEL_Mar_4_FD_184513 | JGI IMG/M metagenome (GOLD analysis project Ga0208898, IMG submission 184513) | Aqueous microbial communities from the Delaware River and Bay under freshwater to marine salinity gradient to study organic matter... | ecosystem: Environmental > Aquatic > Marine >...
GAACATGTCTTAGGAAGATTTATGAATTCTCTTCTGATATTATTTTTTAAGCAGACTTCGATTTCTTTTTGATTACTATTTTCTGGCATTGCATCGCCGCTATTAAAAAATACGAATTCAATATGAGAGTCTTTTTTTAGTTCAAATATTTTATTTAACGTTTGGGATATTGACCTATCCTGATCAATTGATATTAGTGCTGCATCTATTGCCTTTAAATTCTTGACTATTATTAGTCTATGATTTTCATCCATAAAGAACTTTGATCCCTTTAATCTAACCTGATCGTCATTATTGACGACGCATATCAAATAATCGCAGCGATCTTTTGCTGCATTTATATACTCAATATGTCCTTTATGGATAGGATTAAAGTATCCAGAAACAATGCCCAATTTAACGTTATTCATTTATTATTGAAGATCCTGTGTTTGATATTTTGAAGTCAACATAACTTTCTTTGAATATCTCATGAATTCTCTGTTTATTTGACAAGCTAGTAGCTACACCAAAAATAAAACCAGATCCACCACTGCCAATAAGTTTTCCTCCAATCATTCCATGAGTCCTTAACGTAGTCATCATTTCATCGACTTCTTTGCTACATATTAGATTTGAAATCTTCTTCTTAGACTCCCATGAGTCTCTTATAAGAAGACCGATTTCAGATTTATCTTCTCGAAAAAATGCATTATATCCAATCTTAGATAATTGTAATATTTTCTTCTTGTTTTCATCTTCATTTCCAGTATCATGAGATGCTGCTATACCAAAAGACTTTCGTTGTTTCCCAGTATAAATAAGAAATGAACTATCAATGAAATCTTTAATAAATTCTTCAGAAACTGGTAAAGATCTAACACTGAAAGAACCATTGGTATCTATGGATATGGAATTAATACCTCCATAAGCTGCCCATATTTGATCTTGAATGCCGCCAGCTTCTTTTAAATGGTGTCTTTCAATTGATATTGCATAATTTGCCAATTGTTTAGGAGTATATTTTTGTTCATACTTTAAAGCGTTTACTAGACCAACAACAAAAGATGAAGAAGATCCAATACCAGTTTGAGCAGGCAAATCACTAAAGTAAGATATCTCCAACCTTTCATCGTTCAAGTTGAAAAAGTCAATTACTCCTCTAGCACCATTATGTTTTATGTCTCTATTGTCATTAACTGTCTCAATAGAGGAATATGTTATTTTTGATTTATACGGAAAGATTCTTGGATTTTTTCTTAAGTTGATATAACAGTATTTATCTATAGCAAATCCAATAAGTAAAGATCCATGCTTTGAATAGAATGATTCATAGTCTGTTGAACCGCCAAATAATGATATTCTAAAAGGAGTTTTTGATATAACCATTAGTAATTCCTACATTTTTTCATGTATTCTGGATCTTTAAATCGTTCAGAAGATTCAATACATACATTCGTCATTTCTCTGATTCCGTAGTCTAAATCATAATGTGGAGAAAATCCAGTATCATATAATTTCTTACTACTAACAATATAGTCTCTTTTATCTGGATCTGTTCTATCTTTGATAATAGAATATGATATGCCAACATGTTCACATATCTTCTTTACTAGTTCTAATTTAGTCATGTTAACAGAATCATTGCCAAGATTGTAGACATTATTTTTCATCGAGTCATAATTATTCATTGTATGAACAAAGGCTCCTACTATATCATCAACGTGTATATAATTCCTCCTAAAATGACCGTCAAATACTTCTAAATGACCTTCTTTCATAGCACTGTATACAAGATTATTTACAAGCAAATCCATTCTTTGACGATGGCTCCTGCCATAAACAGTAGCCAGCCTAAAACAAACAGAGTTATCATAATTATTTAGCAGTATTTTTTCTGCCTCTCCTTTAGTCTTTCCGTACAGAGAAATAGGATTGCATGGAGTTTCCTCTGTGCATATAGCCTCACCTGTAGATCCATATCCAGAATTTGTATTTGGATATATAACCTTTTGTGTTCCATTCAGGTATTCTAGAAGTGTTTTAAACCATTCTTGATTTAATTGTATTGTAAGCTCTGGATGTTTATCACATAATGGTGCCCCGACTAAAGCAGCAAGTGGAAAAATAATATCGGCATTTGCTATTGCATTCTTTAATTTAAATGACCAATCAGTCACATCTTCATTGTAATGAAAACAATTACTTTTGTCAAATACTCTAGAAACATGATGTTGATCGTAGAAATAATTGTCAAATGCAAAGACTTGATGACCAGCGTTCAATAGTTTATTAGTTAGTTTACTGCCTATATAACCGGCGGCACCTGTGATTAATACTTTCATTATATTCCTAGTTATTGATTATCGAGTGTAAAAATATCTGATGAACGCATTCGACAACTCCATAGCTATTAGAATCTACCCAATATTCTAAAGCAGCAGCCTCTTTACAAAAAGACCTGACTATGTTATCCTCATTGAATCCTGTCAAAATTGCAAAATCAACACCCATTGTTTGACAATATTGAGCAGCATTATAAATGTTTTTAGAATTCCCAGAAGAAGAAATTAGTATAACAAAACTTCCAGGTGTATCCATAGTCATAAACTCAAGATACTTCCTATAAGAGTCGCTAACACTATAGTCATTAGCAAATGCAGTGAGCATGGTTGGATCAGTAAAAGCAAAAGACTTTTTATTCAAGAACTTTACATAATCAACAGCAATGTGAGATGCTATTGAATTACTTCCACCATTTCCTATTAATATAACCTGAGATGCATTCTGAACTAACTCTAATAATTTAGACTTTTGTTCTTCTGAAATCTCAGATACTTTTTCCTGTAATTGATTTAAATTCATGATAGTCCTTCCCTCATTGCCTTACATATTCTATCTATATCGGCATCGCTTAAATACTGATGACATCCAATATGCACACCGTTATCACCAACCCATTCAGCATTTGGAAAATCACCAAGTTTATATCCCATGTCAGCAAAGGCTCGATGCTGCGTTGGAATGCAGCCAAAATTACGCTTATGATGTATATTATATCTATCGAAAGCGTCTTTGACATTAGCTATTCTGCCTTCTTCTTTACATGTAATGCTAAATCCATGAGGACAATTAACATTGCCTTCGTCTTCTTCTGAAAACCAAGCAACATCTTCAAATCCAATTAAAGATTCCCTCATGCGATGCATAAAGGTATGCCTAGTCCAGAATGTATCCCAAAATACATCTACTGCCTCTAATCCAATAGAAGCTTCCATGTCATTCATTTTTGAATTAAGTCCAACTCTCTGGTGGTCAAAATAGATAGAAGCAAAAGGTCTTCCATGTGATCTAGTTGACGATAATAGATCAGCAATATAATCATCGTTAGTTGAAACCATGCCTCCTTCTCCACAGCAAACTAAATGTGCTATGTAGAAACTGTAGATAGACATATCACCCCAATGTCCAACTAAAGTATTTTTATATCTAGCACCATGAGATTCACATGCGTCTTCAATGACAGTAAGATTATACCTATCTGCAAGGTTACAAATATATTCCATTTCACACATGCGACCCATAGTATGAACTGGCATAATGGCTACAGTATTTTCATTAATAGCCTGTTCGATTTGTGACTCGTCTATGTTTAACGTTTCCTTTTTAATGTCAACAAATTTTGGCACTAATCCAGCAGCACGAACACCATTTGATGTTGCAATGAATGACAGAGCAGGTACAATAACCTCGCTAACATTTCTCTTTGCTTTTTTAAGATCATATAAGGAAAGACAAGCATTGATAACACCATCTGTGCCAGAACTCATCGCAACATTTCTCTTGTATCCAAATAAATTTCCCCAGTTTTTTTCAAACTCTTTTACTTTTGGACCTCCGCTAGCCCAATTAGAATCACATACATGATTCAAATTTGCTCTGGCCTTTTCTCCAATCCTAAGCTCACCAAATTCTATTTTTTTCATTTAGTTTTCCTATTTTCTCTTTCTAGCTTGAATAGACTGTGCATTTTTTATTATCCATGAAGAATCTTCCTAGTTAGTTCGATGTTGGACATATTTTTTATGTTATTGACAGCTTCTTTGCCGAATCGCTTTTTAGTTTCAGATAAAAACTTTTTGTTGGTATGATATTTTTTCCAGTTTTCATCACGCACTGATAATATCTCGCTAGCTGACATAATATTATTACTTAATGGAATACAATCATAACTAAGAAATCCAAACTGAGAATATTCTGTTGGTATTTGTTTGCCAGACTCACAAGCATCTTTATACAATTGAGATCCAGGCAATGCCATTGATGGATACACATTATATGCAGCACAATTTAATTCTAGGGCAAAATCTAGATTTGCTTTTGCATCTTCTACTGTTTCACCAGGAAGACCAACAATGTAGTTTTGTATTACATTGATATCAGCAGATTCTATCATTTTCACAACTGTAGATATATCAGAGTCTTTAAATACGCCCTTTTCTATTTCTTGACGTACATTTTGTTTTACGTTTTCGATGCCTATAGCAAGCCAATTTACGCCTGCTTTTTTTAATTTTTCTAAATGATTTTCTCTTACTGTATTTACACGAGTATATGCCCATATATTGAAATCATATCCACGTTCTATTATTAGGTCACATAAAGGCATTGCATGTTTATTTGGATTATTAAGAAAAAGCTCATCTGCTATTTTGATATGCTTAACTCCATTGTTTGCCAAATAGTCCAACTGTTTTATTGTGTGTTCAGCAGACCAATATCTAAAATGATTAAACATTCCGGCATACTTGCTCTCTCCGTTTTCTGTACGATTAATGATATTTATCATACAAAAATTACACTTAAAACTACATCCTAAACTAGTATATATGCTTGCGAATGGAGATCTAATATCTTGATAGTTTGAATGCCAGTGAGAAGTTCTATAATTATCAAGAGATGGCATTAAATCATATGCCACTCCAGGTAATTCAATATCCATTTTTGATTGTGGAACTATTTGCTCTGGACCGTTTAATTTAACCTCTCTTAATTTATTCCTGTATGCTATACCTTTAATATCACTAAGATCATTATCAGATAGGTTGCTAGCAAGAATATTTCGTAAAGCATAAACACCTTCATTAGTCAATACAATATCTATCTCAGGGTTTTTATCAAGAGTTTGGACCGGAAGTGCATTGACATGAGGTCCAACAAAAACTATCTTATAATCTCCAACAAGAAGTCTAGAAGCTTCTGTAGCACCATGCATGGCGGCACTAGAAGCATTTGGGTTTTGACCAGTTACAACAAACAATACAATTCTTGGTTTGAAGTCAGCAACCTTTTTAACAAAATCATCTGGATCTGGACGTTCAACTTCAAGATCATAAATTTGAACACCATAGTCATTTCTAACAGAATTAGCTAACAGTCCAGCCCATATATTTGTTTCCTTTGCAGAAAAATCATTTTTGAGATCCTGGTAAAGACTAGAAGCAGAAGGGCATATAATTAAAAGATCAAGCATATAAATCACCGTGTTCAATTATCAAATGTACGCCAGCATTATTTATGCAAAAGTCATAAGCATCGTAAATTTGATGAGGATATAAGAGATCGAATACATTAATTGTATCACACATTGATTCTATTTCTTTTGCCCAATTAGCCTTATGTTGATGTCCAGGATCAAGAGGATATTCACTACCAATTACAGCTTTTAATATAACATGCGGATTATTACAACCCATTAATTTCCATTTGTCCAAATGATTAAATATTTGATTAGCAGCACAAATCAAGAAATTCATTCTTGGATATATGGAAACTATGATGTCTCCATTAATTGACATTCCTAATGCAATACCTGTTTGCATTTCTTCAGCAACTGGAAGTTCAATTTTTTTATCATCAGACCAAAATGAGGCTTGTCTAGTTAGTGCGTGGCCTTTATATTTAACAGCCTGTCCAATGATTATAGTATTCTTTGATGCAAGCAATTTCATGCCACGATCTACTTCTTCTAAATATTTCATATATGTACCTAAAATGAAACAAACGTACCAGTGCCAGAATGAGGAAATCTAGATGTGTACTGATAATACATTATATCGGAATTAGAGCTAAATTTTTTGATCAATTCCTTATAGAAAATAAACAGTTCTTGTATTGGTACGCTACCCCATGTATCTTGAGTAGGAGTATCTACAGATTTTCCATTGTCTTCAATAATGAATGTAATAGGAAGATCATGAGAAATTGAGTAGATTATAGATTCATGTGAAATACCAGTTCTAAAAGACATATCTCCGATAAAACACCAAACCCTATTTGCTTGAGACTTTCTCGTAATTGAAAATGCAGTTCCAATTGCAATAGGAGAAATGCCAGATACAATTGCTGATGTATAAAATCTATATTCTGGAAAATTCATTGCCATTGACTGAGATTCAAGTATTCTTTCTTTGATCAAATGAGAAGGTATACCTTTCAATAGGGCATGTAGATGATTAGCCCATGTGCTAAATACATAGTCATCGCGTTTTATGTTTTTGAAAATTGATATTAATTGATCTTCATTTCCATTTCTTAAATGAATCGGACCTCTAATTTTTGCATCTTTATATAATAATTCTATATCATTTTCAAATTGAATAATTTCTTCTTTTTTCATGAATAGTTACTTCTAATATTTGGGTAATTTTCCTCAAACCATGTCCAGGTTTTGTGTAGTCCATCTTTTATTGCTGTATATTCAAAATTTGGAATCAATGAATCAATTATTTTTTTAGACGACGGCCTTTTTCTTTGTCCGTTTGGTTTAGTTGTATCATATATGACATTGCCAGTAAAACCTGAAATTTCAACTAACATATTTACTATTTCAGAAATTTGATATTCTTTTCTACCAGAAATAATAATTTTGTTTGGAAGATTATCGTGATTCAATAATTGAAGTAAAATTCGCGCTAGATCATTAACATAAATAAATTCTCTATAACTTTTACCATCACCCCATACTAATAAATCGGAATTATTTTTTTTGGCAGTGTATAATTTTGAGATTAAGGAAGGTATTATATGACCATGCTCAATTGAAAACATATCATTCTTACCAAAAATATTTCCAGGAATGAAAGAAACCCAGTTTTTAATTCCATATTGTTTTTCTGCTGCTCTAATATGTACATCCACCATCCTTTTGGCGTATCCATAAGCAAAATTAGACTCAAAAACAGGACCGTCGTGCATTTTTTCTTCTTGTAATAATTCAAGACTATCTGGAAAAACACAAACAGAACTAAATGCAAATAATTTTTTTATTTTGTGCTTGATGCAATTTCTTATGACATTAAGATTGATTAGCAAATTATCATACATGAATATTTCGTGCATGGCTTCATTACCGCCTATACCACCAACTCTTGCAGCAGTATGTATTACATAATCCGGTTTTATCTCAGAAAAGAGATAATTAATATCATTATAGTTTTTCAGGTCAGCGTCTTCTCTGCCACAAAAATAAAAGGAATTGTTACTATCTATTAGTTTAGCTTCTTCTGCTATTGCGTGTCCACATAATCCGTTTTTTCCAGTTACTAATATTTTCATTATTTTCTTCTTTCCCATATTTTTGGTGATTCTTCCCAGTTATTAAATTTGATCCTAGAGCTTCTATTAAAATTATCTGAATTCCATATACTGTCAAATAGAGGTTTATCATTTTGTAAAAAAGCCGCTATTACAGGATCAGATGAATTTCTATGAACATAATCAGCATCCCATACAACATTGCTAGACACTTCTACAGACTTATTATCCATTTGCATTCTAAATGCAAGATCATGGAGATTCATATTAATGTGTTCAAATTTACAATCAATACCTCCGTAGTAATAGAATAGATCGCGTTTCATCAAAAAAATAATCGGTATTTTCCATTTTTTATTTACGTGCTTACACCTTAAATCATTGTGATACCATGCATTATAGTATTCTATTGGATGCGGTTTGCCAGAAAAATTAGGACTTTCAGAATATTGTATTGAAACAACATCAGAATTAATATTGTTTAAAAGCTCATCAAGAGAGTTATTTCTTGCTATACAATCATCGCTAGTATATGTAATATACTCACCAGAAGCATACAAAGATCCAATTTGTAATGAACGACTTGGAGATCCAAAATCTTGTATGTATTTAACATTTTCAATACTGGACAAATAATCGTCATATGGTTTTGGTCCGACAAAAATAATTTCAAAACTATGATCTTTACAAGATGAAAAGATACTTTTAGTTAATTTTTCCCATAAGTTATTTCTTATTCCAGGAACTATAATACTTAGTTTCATTTGAATCTTTTTTTCCATACTAAAGGAACATCATTAAAATTTAATATTGTACTGTCCAATTTTGAATGATAGAATTTATTCCTATCTTCAAAAAATGCATAATGTATTGGAGCATGATCGCCGGATGTATTTGGCATATGAGAACATTCAAAAATTGTATCTTTATGAATCTCTATTTCAGTATGGTAATTTTTTTTCATAATAGAGTTTTGTATTCTTGCGGCTAAGTCTGTATGACCCCAACAAGTAGTTTCATATATGCAGTTAAAAGAAAATGAACGAAAAATAAATGTATTCATAAAAACAGCATTAAAATATACCCAGCTATCAATTATTTCTTTAAAGAGATTATTACCATAAGCTTCAACAAGACTCATTGTATTTTGAGAATTTCCACCTTCTGAATAGTTACAAGTAATGATTTTGTTATGACCATAAAGTTTATCCATTACGGAGTCAATAGTATTTTCCATATACATACAATCATCGCTACCAAAATGGATATAATCTCCCTCTGCTAACAATGATCCAATTTGTTGGCACCTATTTGCACTTCCTAGATCTTTTACGAATTTAATATTTGAATACTCTTCAATATGTGAATTATAGCTCGGGCCAACAAATATAATCTCGAAAGAATATTTAGTAGAAGACCTTTGTACAGAATCAATTAGATCTGGCCAATTATTTGTTCTTATAGATGGTATTATAATTGACAAGTTCATTGTTTTTCTCTTTAATGTATTGTATGACTTCATCTATAGATTCATCTAAAGATATTTTTGCTTCAAATCCAAGCTCATCATAAGCCTTTGTTACGTCTGGACTTCTTAGCTGAACATCATAATTAAAAGGAGCATTATGATCAAATGCAGGTTCATTGCCATGAATTTTATTCCATATCATAGAGGCTAAAGCTATTACAGAAGTTGCATCTTTAGATGAAATATTATAGTCTGTTCTTCTGCCTTTTTCCATAGCTAATCTTATACCAGTTGCGATATCTTTTCCGTTTGTATAATGTCTGATTTGATTTCCATCTCCAAGTATTGGAAGTCTATCATTTTTTGAAAGACTTAAAGATCTTATTATTAAGTCTGGAACTACATGTGATAATACCATCGAAATATTTCCAACGCTTTCTATTTCACCGGAAGGTTCTTCTCCCGTTCCAACACAATTGAAAGGTCTTACAATTGTATAATCAAGACCATATTGCTCGTAAGCTCCCTTACAGAAATATTCTAAACTTAGTTTTTGAAATCCATAAGTACTATATGGTGGAAAACATTTATGTTCTTCTTTAGTTGGCCATTCAGTAGCGTTTTCAAAAACCATACTACTTGATATTGCTATTACTTTCATTGTTTTTTTAATAGCATAATCAAAAGTATTAGCTGTTATCCTTTCGTTTGTTGCCAACAAATCATATGCATATTTATGAAAATAACTAATTCCACCAATCATGGCCGCACCAGCTATTAATATATCACCATTAACATCTGGAAAAGATTTTGACAGATCATGTTCTATTAATAAGAAATTTTTATGGTTGTCATGTTTTCTTTTTACTCGACCATATTTAGAATAGTTATCAATTCCAATTACTCGATAATTATGTGAAAGCAATTCTTGGGAGATATAACTTCCTATAAATCCTTGAGATCCTGTTAGTAAAACTGTTTTCATTCTCTTGTTCCGCTAAATGGTGTTTTTATGTAATTATTATTGGCTATTGGAATCATATTAATTAGTGGGATATTTATATTCTTGTTTTTACATAAAGCAATTAATGCTGGAATATCTTTATTCCAACATATCGAACTATAACCTCTCATATTTTGATTAACATCTAGATAAATATCTGGCAAGTTACTGGTTTTTAATAATGCATTTTTTATGGGACCGTAATCTTCATTGAAGAAATTTGATATTTCATAAAACTCATTTGCAAAAACAACCCGCAAAGCATTGAATGTATTATGGTAGTATTTAAGTATCTCTGCCTGAGTGGGGGTTAACTGAATTTTATAGTGAGGAAAATGACCGTGACATTCTAAAACAGCATCATATGTTGATTTATTATATGTTCCAACAGCTAGGAGTTTTTGATGTTCGACAAAATCTGAAATAGCACATCTTTCTCTTAAAAACTCTGGAACAAATGCAAGATCTTTAAAATTATCACGATATAATTTTTCAGTTGTTCCTGGCGGCACCGTAGATTTAATAACAACAATTCCATTGTAATTTAAATTATCGAGATCATTAACAACCGATTCAACAAAACTAGTGCAACATGAGCCATCATCTTTCATAGGTGTTGGAACACATATGTATATAATATCACAAGGAATTACTATTGAAATTTTTGTTTTCATTTTAATATCATGGACAATAACTTGATGTCCAAGTTTTTGAAAACCAAACTTACAAGCACCTCCAACTATTCCGCATCCAACTATACCTATTTTCATTTTAATTCCTCATATTTTGTCTCTTTTCCAGTAAATCTTCTTTTCCATATATCTTCTTGATTTTGGTAATTGTAAAGAGAAATTTCTGGATTGGGCTTTGTTTTTTTCCAGTTACTATCAAATAGCACAGAATCATGCTCTGTCTGTGCATAATGAATTGGCGCATGATCACCAGTAGTTCCAGGCATCCAATCAGCACTAGATATTGTATTAAAAGAAAGTCTGCAATTGATATTATTAGATGATGATTGTATTCTAAATAGTAAATCGTGTGTTGCATGATTTAAATATTCATACTGACAATCAAAACCGCCGTATTTTCTAAAAAGTAAATTAGGCATAATAAAATGTACACAATTTAACCATGATGGATTTATATTAGATACAGTATATGAAGATCCAGCAGTCCAATAACTTAACGGAAGCTCATTACCGCTGTGTGATTGGCCTTCCTTATATCTCATGGAGATAATAGTATTTTCATCCATATAATCTAATTCATCTGAAATGAGATTTTCATAAAAAATTATGTCATCAACAACGTGGTAAATATAATTTCCTTCACAGTTTATAGCGGCTATTTGTGCGGATCTAGTAGGACTACCATAGTCTTTTATGAATTTTACATTTTTCTTGTTGATTAATTCTTGTGGAGGATCAAATGGACCACACAATACTACTTCAAAATCATGTCTATTGCAACTTTTTTCCAAAGAAATATACCAATTATTTAATAAATGAGTTCTTATAGTTGGCATGAAAACTGATAATTTCATTTTATAGCCTCCACATTTAAAGACATAAGCATTCCTTCTCCTTCTATAATTCTTCCATGCGATAAGGCTATTGTTCTTTGTTTTGCCGGAATATAAGCTTGAGAAAAATCATCACAATAATTATGAGGCGTCTTTTCCCACCAATTATATCTTGATACTGAAACAAAACCGACCTTCTTTAGAAGAAAGGTTAATTTTTTTTCGTCAAAGATATTGTAATGAAAATCAAAATCATGTTTTTGAGAACCACAAACGCTATGAATGACTTCTTCTATATTACCTTTATAAATATATCTTTTGCATATAGATTCAAAATCTGGCACAGCCAATCTCAGTATTCCTCCAGTTTTTAATTTTTTGTACCAATTTTCAAGTGCTATGCTTGTCTTATCATATGACAAATGTTCAAGCATATGAGATGAATATATTAAGTCTATTGTATTATCTTTTACCTTGTTCAGCGAAAATGCATCGTCAACTAAATCTGGAGATGCATCTTCTCTTATATCAACATTTACAAATCCTGGCAATTTTTTATCATAACATCCCAAATTAAGTTTCATATAAATTCTCTATTTATTTTTGAGTAATCAAATTGATTTTTGGTCAAGTATAGATTTTCTTTGATGTAATTTTTAAGCTCTGGACATAAGGCATATCCATTGCTATCATATTTTGAATTATCGTGAATGACTATATTCTGTATTTCTTCATAACCCATTCCATATTTGAATCCTTTTTTAATTATTTCGAGTATAGGTTCATTCGTTGAAAATAAGTGATCCCATCTTTGTTTTCCAGACATTATCCAATTAGATGGAGAAAATCCAGAACTTGGACCGTCCATTCCTGTTTTATGATTAAGTACAATATTTTTATGTACAATCCATTTTTTATTTAGTGCAGCACACATAAAAGAAAATACTGATTCCATACATTGCCCAGCAAATATATCTGGTAATATTCTGTTATAGAATTGAATTATTTCTTTTGAAAAAATTTGGACATGCAAATTAACAGCCTTGCCTACAGGAATAATAAGATGTCCATCGTTAAATATTGAATCACCCCTCATATCAGTTCCAAACCAATCATTTAAACCCATATCATCATCTGTTCTAGCTGATGTCATCGCATATGGTCCAGATAAATGAAGATCGAGCAAATCTTTTATTACATTCTTTGAAGAAGAAAAATCTATTCCAGAATCAATATACATATAATTCTCAAATTCTCCAAATTTATTATTACATTGCTCAATAGTGTCATTAAATGTAACGCTTATTGGAAGTTTATCACTTATCTTGTTGTATGAGAGATTATTTCCAAATTGACTTTTTAAGAAATTAAAACAATATTCAGAATTCATACAAGAAGATATAGCCAAATGAAAATCATCAAAATTTTGAGCTAATATTGTTCTTATATGATTGGCATATGCAAATGGACTTTCTCTATTTATTCCACATGTATTGAATACTATTAGTAATTTATTCATTTATTACTCTTTTCGATTTTTCAGTTATATCTATTTCAAATAGGTTATTTAGATTAAATCCGTTATCTACTGTTCTTTTAATCATATCCATTGCTGTTTTATCTAGTTGTCTATCAATCAATGCCTGATGTGAATTGTGAAAAACATGATCAATTAATACCATTGGAAGGTCAACAACTTTTTTTGCATTTTCATAAATTCTATATGTAATTACATCTGCACCATGATTGCCAAAAGTTTCATCCATTATAAAACCCAGTTTCAATGCTGCATTTTTTGATATTATTGGGAATGCTGCGTATTCTTGACTTACTCTATCAATGCTATTATCGTATGTTCTTCCGTACACTATATCACCAAAAGCATCAAGCACTTCAACTGCATCAGCATCCCATTTGAAATTCTTTAATAAACAATCGTCATTAAGTACAAATATGTATTTACCATCAACGAGGTCAATTAGCGAATTAATCCTTACATGAAGATTATCAATCCTCTTTTTGCATTCATACTTAATATCATATAAAGAGAAAAGGGAGAGGTATTGATCTAGATATGGATCGTCATCATCTATTCCTACAATTACTTCATAATCAATTACAGAAGAAATCCTTAATGATTCTACTAAACTCTTTAGCATATCAGGTCTTGCTCTTGATACAAGAACTATTGAAAAACCTATCATTTGATACTCACTAAAAACTTTTAAGCTCAGAATATAATAAAAAAAACAAAAATTTGAAGGCGTGACAAAGATTTTATTTGACTGCTCAAAACTCAAGTGAGAAATCTTTGCCGTTGAAGGTTCTTTAGCTAATTTATTTCGCCTACGACCTACAAATCTGCTGACTTTACTTGCCAAATTTAGAGGCTGTATGCTGGATTTCAGCTTCCAGCTACTAGATTATATCTGTTTTTCAGGGGAAATCAACAAAAAAATTTTTTTTAGAAAACCGAGTTGACACCGAACAGTTTTCGGATAGAATAGATAGTGGTTGGTTTTTTTAATTTATGATTGTAGGAGAAAATTATGAATCAGAATGAATTTTTAAATCTATTGGAGAAGTGTTCTAGCGGCTATAACTGGGAATATGTTGGAAATCGCCTAGTTGGAACTCGCGGGGCAAGGAATTTTAATCCAGTCACTGCTGTTGCTCACTCATTGACACGCAGCTATTATCCACCAACAAAGCGTGGAACATTGCAGGCAGCAAAGAAGATTGGTATGACTGAGAGCCTCGCAACTGCAATCTACTCGCAGTCAAATCGTGGACATGCGCAGATTGTAAGGGGCAAGATGTTGAATATTTTTGATTGGGAAACTGTCTGAATTTGTATATAATTAGAAAGGGGAGAAATCCCCTTTCATCTATAACGCGAGGTAAAAAATGTTATTAAATAATGAGGTTCGTTTGATTGGACATGTTGTTAAAGATCCAGAAGTATTTGAATCCGAAAAGGGAAAATTCGGAAAAATAAGAATTGCCTCAAATACAAAGGTTGGAGAAAAAGAAGAAACTCTTTTTATTAATGTCAAGCTTTTTGGATATGCTTTCAAGGATTTTGAATACCATGATATTAAAAAGGGAGATAAGGTGCTTGCTTACGGTAGGCTTGCAGTTGATGAATATGTTGATAGGAATGAAGTCAATAGAAAGGAACCATTTGTTTACGCAAATAGTATTATTAAGATAGCTAGAAAGCAAAAGCTTGAAAATAGTTTCTAAAATGACAAAGGAACAAAAGAAGAAAGTAACCATTCATCTAAAAAATTCTCAGGAAATACACGCATACTTATCAATCAATAATACCAATGCTCTAGTGGATCAAGTATACAGTGTGTTTTCTGGAGAATTTGATGATAATTTCGTTGAAATAGTAAGCGATAATGAGTTTGGAAGGGAAACTATTTTATTAAAAGCGGATGAAATACTATACTTGAAAACTCAGCTGGATGTAACAGATGAGTAAAAAACAACAAAAACGCAAAATGCAAAAGAGAAAAGAAAGAGCAAAGAAAAGAGTTCTTGCAAGGAGAAATTTTCTAAGAACAAGCAGAAAGCTAGAAGAAGAACTGGAGCAAATTAAAAAAATGCAAGAAGAAAAAATAGAACCAATAAAAAAAGAATCTAATGATACTTAATATAAATGCACCAGTAAATACAACCTCTTATGGATACGTATCTTCAAATATCATAAAAGAGCTTGATAAACTTGGTCATGATCTTAGGTATATACCAATAGGACCAACGTCTCCAGATGAAGAGTTACTGAACGATATAAAAAAAGTTCTTTTTCGCTGGGACTATTCTTTTGACGCACCATGTCTTAAAATATGGCATCAGCATGATCTAGACGCATTCTATGGCAAGGGGATCAGAATTGGTATGCCAATATTTGAATTAGAAGATTTTAACATCAAGGAAGTTCATTCTTTAAGCAACCCTGACAAAATCTTTGTATGCTCTAATTGGGCCAAAGAAGTTGTTGAAAAAAAAATATCTTCTCAAAAAAGAAACGTATCGGTAGTGCCTCTTGGCGTAGACGATACATTATTTACCCCGTGCTCACTTCCAAATACAAACAAAACCATATTCGGAAACTTTGGAAAATGGGAAGTAAGAAAGGGTCATGATGTACTTCCAGATATTTTTAATAAAGCTTTCGAAAAAGATGATGATGTTCTATTAGTAATGATGCCACATAATATATTTCTAAGTAAAGAGCAAACAAATGATTGGATTAGTAAGTACAAAAATTCAAAGCTTGGCGATAAAATATTATTTTTAGACAGGCAAAAAAGCCAGAAAGCAGTCTATGATATAATGTCTCAAATTCACTGTGGCATTTTTCCATCAAGAGCAGAAGGTTGGAATTTAGAAGCAATTGAGCTTCTTTCCTGCGGTAGACACTTAATAATAACAAATGCTACTGCACATACTGAATTCTGCAACGAAGAAAATTCTCTTCTTGTAAATATGGAAAGTGGGTATGAACCAGCAAAAGACGCCAAATTTTTCAATGGAGATTTTGAATGGAGAAAGATAGGAAGCAACGAGATTGATCAATTTGTAGAACATATGAGACTAATTCATCGCAAAAGACAAGACGGAAGTCTTTATCTAAATGAATCTGGAATTAAAACTGCTCAAAGATTTACTTGGAAAAATACAGCACAAAAGATTGTGGACAATATATGGAACTCTTTAATATAAGTATAGACATAAGGGTAGTAACTCCATCTAATGAAGATGGTAAACTTCTTGTATTAGTAGATGAATTAGGTTCATTTCCGCAGTTTTTTCTATCTAAAGAAATAGACATAGAAGATCAGATTTATAAAAAACTCAACGAGATTTTTTATGAAAGTGATCTACAAGTTATTATTCAAACAAAACAAATATCATCAATCAACAATGAAGATAATGTACTTACTATTTTACATACATTTATCTCTCCATCAACAGCATCAAAAATTGGATCGTTTGTTAACTTTGATAAAAACAGCCTAGAGTTATACAGACTCGTAAACAATAAATCGCTATGAAAGAAAACTACATAAAAATAAAATTTGTTGGATCTACTCCATTCATATCAATTCAATACGATAGTATAGAGTCATTTCAAAACCTTATCTTTTTTCTAATGTCTCCAACTGGAACGGAACTTTTTTTAAAAACTATAGAGAAAGACCTAGTAGAACAAAATAAATCGGAAGAGCTAGAAATTATCAAAGCATTCATGTATATCATTTCTCAAGATCAAGATAATGCATTATTAAATGCCTTGGATTCAAATAAGCCGTTAATAAAGCCGGGCTCTTTTAAGTAAGGAAAAAACATGACGACTGAAAGAAAAATAGCGTGGGAGAAATTTACTCCAATAAGAGAAACAAATCCCGTCAATCATGTAGATCAAAATGATATTGCAAACAATGACGAGGAAGAAATAGTTGATGAAGAAGAGGAGAGTTTAAACGAAAATATAGTTGGTCGTCTTATAAATTTTGAAGATCTTCTTATTAACAATAAAGTAAAAACCCCTTTTGGATTTTATTGTATTGAAGATGATTTTTCTCCTTATAATATGTTTGAATGCTGGATAGGTCATACAAATTTTAAACTTAGCAAAAAAGATTTTGATATACTCAATAATGACATTAATGGAATTGGATGCCTTAAAGTCCTTTCTCCATATAGATTTTTCATAGGTATTGAAAAAATGTTTTCATTTGCCGCTGTCAGAATACAAATACAAAAAGATTTGTGTAAAAACTTCAATATGGAGGAAACGTTTATCGCAGGCAATGACGATGTAGATAATGTTATCAATATGGTTATATCTAGAATAAATGACGCATTTTTCAATATCAAAGATTCAGAACGCTGGGCTGTATTTGTAAGTAATGAGGGAGGAAACATTCAGAGCATAAAGAACTCTGAATGTGGATCAGATTTGGAATATCAAACGAAGTTGGCTAATCTAAAATCTCTCAAAAATGGAAATATCATAATCTATGATAGTCTTTAATGGTGTATAAATAATTAGGAAACGGAAAAATATTTTAGGATAATATGGATATGGCTATTAAAGCTTGGAGAATATCAAAATGGCTTTACTACCAAATACAATTATTTACGGTGCAACTAGCAATAATTCGTCACCAACTGAAAAATTAGATGGCG
>Ga0208898_1001175_pt1 | contig 17715 bp, 19 predicted proteins | sample VirMetDEL_Mar_4_FD_184513 | JGI IMG/M metagenome (GOLD analysis project Ga0208898, IMG submission 184513) | Aqueous microbial communities from the Delaware River and Bay under freshwater to marine salinity gradient to study organic matter... | ecosystem: Environmental > Aquatic > Marine >...
ATGCTTCCGCAGGGATTACATGGACTATAAATCATATGATGTTCTTTATATCATATAATTAAATATTATTCTATAAGTGAGATATCTTCCAATTTATTAGCAGAAGCATCTTCAAACAATTTTAAATTATGGTCTATAATGCTTTGTTCTATTTTCTTCAACTTAATGATTTTTCTGTCGATCTCTTTTAAGTCATCTTCATCTAAGAATTTAGCATTAAGATATTTATACATGCACCAGACTGTGACTTCATCAAACATCGGGAGTGTATCTCTAATGAGTTCATAACTTGTAAAGCAAGTGCAATCAAACAGAGTATGGCTTTTGAGCATGTCAGCGACTTTGTTTTCAGGGGCAAGAGCATTAAAAGAATTATCCATCTTTTGTATATACCGAGAAAATAATTATCTAAATATAGCATATAGCAAGATGCCAAAAAGAGCTATCCCAAATCCAGAGATTGAAGTTGAGGAAAATGACGAGATTGAAAATGAAGTCATTGAACCAGAACCAGAAATCCCTAAAACCCCAAAAAAAGTCACAAAAAAGAAAGTTCCAGACCCAGATTTAGGAAGTGATGATGAGACTATTGAAATAAAAAAGCCGCCACCCTTGACACCCATGTATAAGCGAGAAAAGAAGGCTAAAGACCCCAATGCTCCAAAAAAGGAAAGAACGCCAGCCCAGATTGCAGCATGGGAACGCTGTTGTGCAGCCAGAAAGGCAAGAGAAGCAGAGAGATATGCTTTGAGAGAGAAGGAGATGGAGGACATCAAAAAATACAAAGAAAGTTTAGCAAAGAAGCAAACAAGAAATGTTATCAAGAAGGCTGTTAATGTGAAAAAGAAATATGCAGTTGTAGATGAGGTTTTAGATGATATCAGCGATGGTGAAGACATCCCACTTGAAGTTGTTAAACATGCTATTAAGGAACGCAGAGCAAGAGCACAAACTGCATCAAGACAACAAAGACAACCACAACCAAACACCGAATATTATGAGGAGGATTTTGTCCCAGCCCGTCCAATACTCCGCTTTGTATAAATATCTATATAATATATAACTATGGATATTTATGAGGACAGCCGTCTTATAAGTTTAAACTCAAAAGACGCACGCAAACTAAATGGAGATTATAATAGTTCATGTTTTTTTGATATACCCAATATAGTTATAGACCCAGAGGAAGATGTAGAATATATTTTAGCACAAGTAGAAGATTTTGAACTGCCAATAAGCTATTATTTAATTAATGACACGAATGACACACTGCACTATCGCTATAACTCTATTGACACATCAATAACAATCACACAAGGAAATTACAATGCAACAACGCTCATCACAGAATTGCAGCAAAAGTTTAGCGACAATAATTTAACGGCGACTATAATTCTATCAAATGTAACTGGAAAACTGGACTTTAGGTTCTCCGCCCCAATCACAGACATAACATTTTTTTATAATCTGTCAAGGAATCTAATGACTATTTTAGGGTTTAATGCAACAATAACAGGGGTGAGTTTTATAGCTCCCGTCCCGTTGAACTTATTAGGAATCATGAAAGTCAATATATGTAGTAATGCTTTAGCAACAATAAATAACAGGACGAGTTCTCCCAATTTATCAAACAATTTAATCCAGACTATAGCAGTCAATACAACATCATGGAGACAATTAACTTATATTAATAAAACATCACACGCAGGAAGACTTAAGTCAAAGACTTTAGATAATGGTATCGATATCCAGCTATTCGATGATGACGGGAATTTTTTGGAACTAAATTCTATAGATTGGTCGCTCACTATACAATTGAAAGTGTTTAGAAAATATCGCACAAGAATAGACAAAATAAACATGGAGCAATTCGCTCAACCAAAACAAGAAGAGAAAAAACAACCCAATGTTTTAGAGAAAAAGCAAAAAGATGAAGGAACAGGCGATGAAGATTTAGATTTATTATTATCAAAATAATTATCTAACAACTATATATAATGGCTACATTACCGAAAGAAATGGACTACTCTCTTGTTGGGCTTCCTTCCCAAATAACCCAGCAATCATACGTTTCCAGAAGTACCAACGGCAGCGAATTCTCAGCAAACAATGTCGTACAATTCAGTCTCATATCCAACAGAGGCACATACCTTATCAACGACTCTCTTCGCTTGACCTTCCGCATCAAGGTGACTGCTGATGCTGCGGTTGATTCTTCTATCTTGGGAATTCCGGCTGCATCAGTGTGGGATCGATCAAGTGTATACTGCAATAGCGTAGCGGTTGAGGATATAAACAATTATGGTGCTGTTGTCAATGCTCTTTTGCATTCCAAGCTCTCTGTTGCACAGAAGATGGGATATTCTAAGATGTTCGGAAACGAGTTCACAGCGAACGAGGCGAACGATGTAGATTCTTACCAAATCACAGCGGGATCAGGTGCTAACATTTTGGAAGTGTCAATCCCTTTAATGAACTGCCTTTCTATGGCGGAAAAGTATGTGCCCCTCGACAGCGGCTCATGGCTTATCTACCTTACCCTTAGCGACCTTGCTTCTTTTGCCCTTGATGACGCAGCCGGCGGAGCTCCTTCTGCTACTAACTTCTCTGTTGACAACTGCGAAATTCACTACAAGTGTGTTACCCTTCCCCCAGAATTGGACGCCGCAGTAAAATCACAGGTTGATGGTGCTGGTGATATTTACTTCAAATCTCAGTCTTACGCTTCTGCTGTTGCTAATATTCCAAATGGTACATCAGGAAATTTAAGTATTCCGTTCAGCAACTCACTTACCAGCATAAAATCTCTTTGGTGCTTATTCTGTAAAACAACCACATACAAGAACTTCGCTTCTTTCAACATCTGTAACGGCAGTGGCTCCATCCTGTGGAACGTGGCAGGGCGTCAATTTCCGACCAGCAGAATCGATATGACAAACCATGAGGCAGAGGCGACAGCCGAGTTCTTGGAAGCTATCCATGGAGTTCATGCCAGTGACTCAGTCCAGTGCTCTTTGTCTGCAAACAACTTCCGTACTATCAACTCGGCATACGCAGCCGGCGATATCAAGGATCTTGGAAAATGCTACTTTGGTATCAACACTGAGCGTCTTGCTGGAAAGTCATACATGCTCACAGGTGTGTCATCCCAGAACTCTAACATCGCTCTTGAAATTGACGTAGGCGTACAAATGACGCAAAGTGCCAATGTTATCCAAGTATTCAACTATGATCTTCTAATGAAGTACAACCCAGCCCAAAACACTTTGGTTGTCCTTAAATAAATAAACGCGTAGTTTTTTTATAAAAAAAAGTCTTTTTACATTATATAAATGTCAAAAAACGACACAAGTTATTTAGCAAAAGTCTATAAAATCTATGATAATACAAACGGGAATGTCTATTTTGGTAGTACGAAACAACCATTAAGCAAACGATTACAGCAACATAAGATAAGTTTCAAAAGTCATTTAAAAGATAAAAGTAAAAAGAAATGTACTTCTTTTGAAATACTAAAAAACGATAATTACACTATTAGTTTAGTGGAGGAGTTTAGCTGTCAAAACAAAGAACAACTACGAGCACGAGAGCGTCACTATATAGAAAACAACGAATGTGTTAATAAATGTATTCCTTTACGGACAGCACGAGAGTATTATCAAGCGAATAAAGAACAAATAGCAGAACAAAGGAAACAGCATTATCAAGCGAATAAAGAACAAATAGCAGAACAAAGGAAACAGCATTATCAAGCGAATAAGGAACAGATAGCAGAGTACAAGAAAGGATATTACATAGATAATAGAGAGCGTATAGCAGAATATAATAAAAATTATTATCAAGCAAATAAGGAACAAATAGCAGAATATGATAAAAATTATTATCAAGCAAATAAAGAGCGTATAGCAGAACAAAAAAAAACAAAAAGGCACATGAACGCTGTAAAAGACTTGTAATATAAACCATTAGAATAAATTTAGTAAATTGTATAATTAATATATCCATTAATTATATAATGTCTTTGAAAGAAGAATTAAAGAGCCGTAAGCCAAATTTAAGCAACCTATCACTGATAGCCTATGCATCAACGCTAAGGAATTTATACAAAGCTGTTTTTGACGACAAGCCAATAAAGTTGAAGAATTTTGACAACACAGAAAAGATACTCGATCACTTGAAAGATAAACCGGCATCAAAGCGTAAGTCTATTTTAGCGGCATTAATAGCGATGACAGATAATGATAAATACAAAGGGTTAATGAAAAAGGACATCAACGAATATAATGAGTTTGTGAGAACCCAAAAGAAAACAAAGACTCAAGAAGAGAACTGGGTTGATAAAGAGCAAATAGATAAGGTATATAATGAGGCAGAAACCAAAGCAAAGGCTCTGTATAAGAAGGCAAACCCAACTATGAAAGATTTACAAGAAATACAAAATCACATTATTTTAGCACTGACAACAGGTAAGCATATACCGCCAAGGCGATTACTCGATTATACGGAATTCAAAATCAAGAATGTGGATAAGGCTAAGGATAATTACTATGATAAAGGGACGCTGGTATTTAACCGATTTAAGGGCAGCGACGAAAAAGAACCGCAAAGAATTGTTGCCCCACGAAAGCTACAAGCAATCATGAGGAAGTGGATAGAAACAAACCCCACAGACCATTTACTCTTTGATAACAAAGGCGGAGAGCTAAAGAACACGCAGTTAACACAAAGATTAAATAAAATTTTTGGCGGTAAAATATCCGTTAATGCTATCCGTCACACATATTTAACAGACAAGTATGGCGACACGATAAAGAAAGCAAAGGAAATCAAAGAGACTATGGAAGAGATGGGTAGTAGTGCAAACATGTTAAAAAACTATGTCAAAGAAGAATAAAATGTCAGCAACTATATATGGATAGTGAAGACCAAATATTCTGGACGTTCTTTATAACAACAATGTGTGGGTTTATTATTACCATAACAAGACAAATGTATAAGTCCAAATGTAGCAAGGTATCACTTTGTGGAATCACAATTGAGCGAGACGTTCAAGCAGAGATAGAATTAGACGAGCAAACTATTCATCAACAGCAATCAACTAATGATTTAGAAAATATTAAATCTCCAACATCTCCAAGAAATAATCATGTATAATTATATATGAGAGTATATAAAATTATATTGTTTAATTATATAGTATGCCTTATAAGATTTTGAAAAGGGGTAAAGAATATATTTTGAAAAGTCCCACACAAGAATACAAACATAAGACTCTTGCAAAAGCCAAAGCACAAAAGCGTTTATTAGAAGAGAGAGAAGCCAAGGTTGTGCAAAGAGTGAGTCAAAAACAAGCAGTCAAAACAAATGTTGTTGTCAATGTAGCTCCAAGTACAAAAAGGCGAAACTATGGAGCGACGAGAGCTGTTGCACGGCCAGACAAAGCACCTGTTCCAGAGAGGATACAAATGCTGCCAGCTGCTTTGCCAAGTGCACAACAAATCGCATACGAATTGCAAGTATTAAATCGCAGTCAGCATTTGCCAAGAACCGATATTTTAGAAAGAAGGACAATCCCAACACAACCCGAAATTGTGCTACAACCAAGACCCATCCCAGTTCCTGTAATAGACCCAACAAAATATACATATGACAGAGAAGTTCCAGATTATTTTTTGAGACCAGACTTATTCGAACCAGAAATACAAATACCAGTTGCTGACGTACCACAAGAACAAAGAGAAGTAACTGATTTTGATTTTATGAGTGTTACAGAATTAAGACGTCAATTAAGAGAGAGAAATATACCTGGGGGCTATAAAATGAGGAAGCAAGAAATGATCGATTTATTGAAAAAACTATAATCATTTATTTTTTCACATGTTATTATATAATGTATGAAATAACATCATGGACTAAAAGACAAGCGAAGCGTTTAGGCTATAAAGTAAAACCTTCAACCAATCCCAAAAAAAAGATAGACGTGTTTAAGGATGATAAAAAAGTAGGCAGCATTGGAGCAAAAAATTACGGCGACTATGGAACGTATCTCAAAACAAAAGGCAAAGACTTTGCAGACAAGAAACGCAAGAGCTATTTAGCCAGAACAAAATGGTGTGATAAACCAAACACTGATTGTCGATTAGCACGTACCCTTCTCTGGTGATATAATATTACTCTAATATATATGTCATCACAAATATTTAAATTTAACCCGCCCATAGACATGTTAATGGATATACTTACAAATTATGCTCACAATGATAATAACAAAAGATATATTATAGATTATCATAGTTTTAAGAAAATAGTTTATCACGAATATCATAAATTATGGTTATCAAAATTACAACCTTATTATTTTCAATGCAAAACAATCTATGTAACAAGAGAATTTACATATATAAATTTTATTACGATAATAAGACAGCTTTGTAAATTCTTTGGAATAAGATACGAATACGAACATGATAAATGTATAAGTCATAAATTTAAGAAATATTACTTGTATTTAAACAATTAAATGCTAAAATGATAAAAAAAGCATATAATTAACTAAAAAAGTGCTTAAATAATGTATTAAAATATTTTAATTACTTATATTATTAAATTTATTGTTTAATTAGTGCTATTTATCTTGTTTTTTTATCATTTAATATGTTTTTTGTTTAATATTTTATACTACACGATAATAATTATATATAATATTTATATATGTCTCTAACTATTAAGAAGTGTGCTAAACCCAATTTACCAATATGTCACATGTCATGTGATAATCCACTACATCCCAAACTAAATGACTTTCCAATGACAGAATGTTGCTTACAATCACATTCTACGACTGCCATAATTGGAAAACCAAAATCCGGAAAGTCATCTATGCTGTGGTCTTGGTTTAAGAGTCCCAAACTTTTGAAGAAGTGTTTTAATACAATATTCTATATAGCCCCTGCAAATTCTATGGAATCCATGTCGGACAATATTTTTGGGAAACAATTACCCGAAAATCAAATCTTTGATGAACTCAACGGAGAAGTTTTAGACGAAATAATAGAGAGATGTAAGAACCGAGAAGAGGGTGATAAAATTGCAATTATTATCGATGATATGGGTTCTCAGCTCAAGCGGCAGGATGTCATGATCCGGTTAAAACAAATCGCACAGAACAAACGTCATATGGGAATATATCAAACATTTATTTTGCTACAAACTTGGAAATCTTGCCCTTTTGAAATACGCAGATTGTATGACAATATATTTACATTTAAGATAAGTGCAAATGAAATGGATAGTTTGATGACTGAAATATTAGCACATATGAAACCATACGCAGAACCATTACAGAAGATGGTGTTTGACAAACCACATACTGCTCTTGGAATTAACACAGCAAGCGGTCGCCTATTCAAGAACTTTGATGAAATTATTTTCAACGAAGAATAAAATATAATATAAATATATAATGTCATTTTTCCGTAAAGCATTTAGAAGCGTTGGACATGCCCTTTCAAAGGGTGTTAATGAAGTCGGTTCGGCATTCCGCAAAGGAGGGAATGTTATAGCGAGAGGTTTGGGAGGCATGACGGGTTCGGCAATTGGCTCAGAACTTGGTTCTGGTCTAGCCCTAGCAATTGGTCAACCAGAATTGGTTCCAGCATTTGCTGCTGCGGGAGGACTTGTCGGTAGAGTGGGGGGGTCAGAACTTTCTGGAAGAATTGAAACAACTACTCGAGGCATAGCATCGGGCAAACGTCCACTATTGGGACAAAACGTCCATAACGTTCAAAGAGCACATGAAATGATGGGTGCTTTACCCATTCCCGATGGAAAGTTTTTTCATGTACAATATCCAGAAAAGAAGAAGGCTATGGTCGGGGTCGGCGGCGGCGGACAGCGACGCATGATGAGTCCAGAACAAAAGAGAAATGAGTTGGAGAAAATGAGAACCCAACAAAAAGAAAGACAACTTTTTGTATAAAATAATTATATTATAGTATTATATATATTATGAGTTTTAACGTAGTATTGAGAAGTGCTGATTCTATATCATACGCAAGTGGAAAAGCTCAGTTCAAAGTTCATTGGGGTCAGTTCTTAACTGATGGAGCAAAATATAAACTTTCTTTTTCTTTTATCAGTGAAGTTGTTGCTACTCTCGACCATACAGATTTATATGAACTTCATTTAGACAATATTGGAGCAACTCCCAAAATGATAGCTGGAGGTGATCGAAACTCTTCTACATCCATGGCTGTTGGTTTTATATATAGTGAAGAGCCCCACTCAACAGGGGCTTCTGCTGATGCCCGACTCCGAGCTGAGTATAGCACAAATCCCCCAGTTGATTTACTTGGTCGACCCGATTTAGATGTATGCACTGTTTCTTTTCGGGATATTACTGGTGCTTTAAGTGCTAAAACTCCAGCGTTTACTTTGTTCCTTCGCTTTGAACATTGTGGTTGTGTTTAAAAATATATAAAGAGATGAACGGAGTTATATATATTATGAACGGAGTTATATATAGAATATATTGTAATGATGAAAATATTAAAGAGTGTTATATAGGTAGCACATGTAATTTTAAAAAAAGAAAGACGGGTCATATTAACAAATGTAATGATGTAAGTAATAGAGAGTATAATAAAAAAATTTATCAGTTCATTAGAGAAAACGGAGGTTTTAAAAATTTTGATTTTGAAATTTTAGAAACATTAGAAACTAATGATAAGGATATATTACATCAAAAAGAATTCCAATGGATTAATAAATATGATTGTAATTTAAACGAAATTAAACCGCATCTTTTTAAAAGTAAAAAGGAATATGACGCAGAATATAATAAACATAATTTTAATGAAAGACAAGAAAGACAAAGCAAAAAAATAACATGTGAAGTATGTGGTAGGCAATTTAGATATGATAGTAAGTGGAGACATTTAAAAACAGATATACATAAGAAGCACATGTAAATTTTATTATATGTATTATATATAATAAAAATGAGTAGTAATGAAGAATACAGCGAAAGGTCTATGTCGGGTGTGATATCTGTTTATGCAGCCGATATAAATTGTAATTCATTAGATGCTAATAGTATTAATGTTGATGATATTACTATAAATAATTCCATGATTGTTAATTCAACAACTCTTTTACCTGTCGAACTCCAGCAGCTAACTGGGGTTAGTACAAGTGAAACCATCCAGCAGCAAATAGACCAAATAAATACAGATTTAAATAATTATGTTGATTTATCAAGCAATCAAAATATTGCTGGTGTGAAGGATTTTACTCAAATTTTGGAATTGACTGGAGACATGAGAGTAGCAACGGATTTTTCGCCAAGCGAAGTTGATTTATTACCGCAGGAATTAGCAGTCTTAACTGGGATAGATACATCACAGCCATTATCAATTACTTTGCAACAAGCAGGGGTTAGCGGACTAATGACGCTTGACACAGATCAGGTTGCTCTCGGATATAAGTCATTCGAAAATTCTATACAATTACCGAGTATCTTTTCGCAACAAAACACAGGTACTATAAACGGGTATTTTATTGATACAACAAATTTTATTTATACTACCAAAGTAGGTTCATTTACTACTGGCGTTAGTATTATAAACGGAACAGATTGTTTTAATAAAACATTAGCAACACTCACAACATCCCCAAATACTGGTTCTATTAGCACAGCTACCACTCCAAAAGCAGCTCTATTTACTTATAGCGGATATATAGAAAGCACAAATCAAGTGTATACTATTAATGATTTTAATGTTGTGGCGGACATGGGATTGAAATTTTCAGGCAATAATGATTTTGTTGGAAGTATCACAAACAACTTAATAACATTACAAATAACAACTGGCTTGACCCCGAGCAGCACAGCAAAAAGTGGGACTATTGTTTCTATTGGTGGAACTTTCTATATAAATACAGATAATGCTTTTGATGTCTTTGATTTTATAGAATGTGCTAATAGTACTGACCCGACGCAAATAACAGCAAACCCATACACAAATTTATATTTATTAAACTATCCAGTAAGCAATCCAACGAGTACCTTTCTAACAGATGTAACAGGGTTTTTATTTAATAATAAGGTTTATATAAATTCATCTGCTACTAATTGGGGAAATGCTTTTCCATTAGATACAGCTGCACTTGGTTCTAATAATATTCAATATGGAACTCAAATGAGTTATGTTGGTGGAACATTAAACTCTGTTTATAGTTTAAGTTTAAGTCCAAGCATTCAATCATCTATTACAGAACTTTTTGGCTTCAACAATGGTGGGTTATATATTTTTGATTTAACTGGTTTAAGCAGTCCTTCAAATAGATCATTGTTATTAAATGGGACAGATAACCAAGCCTTTATATCATCAATAGGGTCTAACAATGAACTTAATTTATCTTTTGATAGATTACCGACTACTTCATCTACAAGTGTGAAATCTTATGTTAAAGATTTAACAGGAACGCCGTTCATATTGACTCCAAGTTCTCAACAGAATAAATATTCAAGTAAATTTTATATATCATTAGTAGGTTCATTTTTGGGTGGGTTCTCATATCAAATCACATCGCCGAACACAATTACAGCCGATAGTCCATCATCAACATTTTCACAAGCGTATCAACGAGGACCAACAACATTATATACACGGACATCAAGTTCATTATCTGTAGGCGATTGGGTAGAGATCAATTCATCGTATGGTTACTATATTTCAAGTGTGGTTAGTGCTTATGAGTATGTGACAACTAATAACGCAAATGTAAATAGTCAATATACAGCAAATGGCGTTATAACGCTGATGGGAAGTACATATACATTCTTTTATGGTAATTCAACTGCTCCAGCTATTAATGACGCAGTAATAAATACTCTTTACGCAAATGATGCTGATATATGCTTTTTGAGTGCTTTAACAGGTGACAATAATTTTACAAGTAATAGTTTATCATTTTCACAAACTCTTAATCTTCCGCCAAGTCTTAAAACGAGCAGAGAAAACAAAGATTTTAGGTTTATTTATTACTTGGGTCAGTATATTATCAATTGTGACAATCCAAGTGCTTTTTCAGTTAATGATATTATTGTATTCACGAACTCACGAGATGACAATTCTTCAAAATCGGGCGAATATATAACAAGTGTAGATTATGGAGTAAATAGCACAGAATTACCCGAGATTACTACTAATGTATCAAGAGCAAATAATACAAGTGCTTACAGAACAGAACAAATATCATATTCTACTAAAAATAGTCCTTATTTTACTGCTTTGATGAGTAAATTTTCAAGCGGTCAAATACCGCAGCAAAACGACTTCATGGGTTTCACTCTGGACGGCGGTGTTCAGCACACTTATATTACTAATGTGACCGATAACGGCACTTCATACTTCTTTTATACAAACTTTCGCAGTAGCAACACAAGCACTACATTATATGTAAGTTTTTACGACCCCGTATTCAGTTTTACTGGGTTCCCGCCTTCATTACAGGTATTAACACAAAGGATTTATGAACCATCAACTTTTGAAATAATAACCCCTTCACAATTAGACGTATATAGTTATAATAACGCTTTTTATACTGCACAAACGTATGACGTTTTTGAAAATCAAACAATTCCATTATATCAGGAAATTAGTATGACTGAACATGATAAAATAGACTTAGCGTTTTATTCTAATAATGCTTATAGTGCAAGTTCTCTTGGCGAACTTTTGATGCCCGCTACATCTTTACAAGACACTCTTGTTGCAAATGATGTGGTTGCTACTTTATCACAAAAGACGTTTAGTGATGACACTACTTTTCAGCAAGATATAGATGTAGTTGATGTTAGAGCAACTGGGGTTGTTAGTGGAGCATCAGCATCTTTTACTGGAAATGTGGGTTGTGTTGATGTTAATGCTACGGGTAATGTGGGTTGTGTTGATGTTAATGCTACTGGGGATGTTGATGCTAACAATGTAAATATTACTACAAAATTAGATGCTGGTAATAATACACAAACACATGAACTTGGTGATTGTTTAATTGGTAGTACAATTGGAAATAATGACTATCAAGGCATTACATTCACTGACTCAACAAACAATACTGATTATATGATTATACGAAATACTAGTTCGGGCAATACATTAATTAATTATATAGAGGATGGGACAACAGGTTTATACATAAGAGGAAGTAATAATAATAGAATGGTTATCACAGAGGACACGACAAGATTGTATAATCAGTTATATATTTATCAGGAGAGCGCTATGCTTTTCGGGTTTCAAGATGGAACGAGTCTTACGAATTCTTTTGTGGGTTGTGGTTTATCTTTTTATTCTTTGCCGACTGGTTTTTCAGTTTATACTGTAGGAGTTATAAATGTCGGTTTTACAAACAACAGCGGGAGGACTGTGCGCTTGATGTTAAATGGATGTTATGCTTTTGAAGGATATAGTGCGAGTTCAACAAGAGGTGTATTATTCGGTGTATTCATTAACGGCACACGAAACCAAGTATGGGGCATGAATTGCGCATCAACCCGAAGTAATATTATAAGTGTATCATTAGATATAGAAGTCGATGACGGGGATGATGTGAGTTTTGAAAGTTTTGCGGATACGGGCAGTGGAACGATTACTTGTCAAAATGATAATACGAGAAAATCAAATTTAAGAGGGATTATATATTAAATAAATATCTACAAAATATATATATGCCCAGTATTCAAGTAACAGAAAATATTACATTTACTCATTTTACTTGGTTGATTCATGATGTCATAAAAAACACTTCTTGCCGTCTTTTGATACAATTAAGAAATAATGCATTACCCGAGGGTGATGATATTGTGCATAAAATATGGTTTAACATGACGGGAGATGACTATGCTAATTGGGCAGAGGATGACTCTTATATTGACGGGATATGTGAACGAGAAATAGCAAAATTATAATTTATCTTCTTACATATATATGGCTGATACGAATATATTTAAGAAATTAGGCAGTGCCGTAGGACAAGCAAAACATATTTTTAAAAAGGGCAATCCACAGAGAACCATGCTACAAAAGGGTTGTCTTGGTCTTTATGATGCTATGAAAAACACTTATGCTACTCAAGACAAACAAGCAGAGTTCGGGAAAGAGTGTGGATATGAGTACGATAAAGAACTTTCCAATGATAATCAACAAGTCTATTATAATAAGGATAAAGGTCATTTAATGTTCTCAGTTACTGGAACTCACAACATTAGCGATTTAGGTACAGATGCTATGTTGGTTTTAGGAAGATTGAAAAACACAGATAGATACAAAGAAGCAGATATGACTTTGAAAAAAGCAAAAGCGAAATACAACCCAAAATTTACTACTGGAGTGGCGCATAGCTTGGGCGGGTCGATCCTGTCAAAATTATCTGTTGATAAAGCAATCACTATGAATAAGGGTGCTGAAATAGGTGCAAGAACACGTAATAATGAGATAGCATTTAGGACAACTGGAGACGTTGTTAGCGTATTCGCTGATGGGAACAAAAACATGACAACTATACACTCAAAAAAAGATTCTTTGTTCGATCCTGCAACATGGAGAAGGGCTCATAAAACAGAACAAATCAAAAAATTCAATTATAAAGTTCCTGACTCATAATATTAAGAAATATTTTAGGAGAAAAGTATTTAGAAAAATATTGATATATATATATAAATGGAACACGAAAAGAAAAGAGGTAGGGGTAGACCAAAGAAGTATACTACTGATGAAGAAATATCTGCTATAAGAGCAGAGTATAATCGCAGACATTATCTTAAAAAAATAGAAGTAGAACCCAATTTTTATAGAGGTGAAAAGGCTTATTATAAATTGATAAGAGAATATGATATTGACCCTTTTTGGATTGAACGATATGGACGAGATATCATATTTTTAAAGAAACTTAAAGAAATCAAAAGTGCCGTTGATGCGGGTGTTTTTATTAATATGTTGGAACATTGTGATGCCGTTAATTTTCAAAAAAAGCCTGAAGTTTAGGAATTTTTAGGAATTTATTAAAAAAATTGATTTAATAAATTCTTTTTTAGAAAAAAGTATTTAGAAGGATATTATTATCTTTATTATATATATAATGAGATATTTGACTGGTTGGACTTTTGCAATTGACAAACTCCCTGCTTATGATGAGTTCAAGAAACCCTTGAACGAGATGATTGACACAGACCTTTTAGACGCTATTATTGAGAACAAAGAGACAGATTATGATTTTGTAAATGCTAATGGTGAAATCACAAACTGCACATGGGCTATTTTAAGAGACAAAAGGAAGGAAATCAAAAATAATAACAATGTTTTGAAATGTAATCAAAGTTGTGGTCTTGGACGCTTTCAGTCCAATAGTTTCATTACTCTACCAAGAAAAATCAAACATACTATGTTTAGTTATGCTGGTATGGTTGACATCGACCAAGTCAAAGGGCATCCCCGTATTGCTTATGGTCTTGGTCTCAAAAATGGAAAATCATATCCTGCTTTCAAAAAATATATTGAGAATACCGATTCTATATTTGCTGAAATGGGTGATTATTATGGTGTGGATGTTTCCAATTCCAATACAAAGGACAGACTAAAATGGTTCTTTAATTTAGCGATTTATGGCGGCGGGTTTAATACTTGGTTAGAAGGTATTATTAACCCGTCAAAAAAAGACCAATCATTAGGATATAGACCGCTTACTTTGAAAAACCATGATATTATGCCTTTTATGCAACAATATATGAACGAGTGTCATGACTTAACCGACAAACTATGGGCTAATAATGACGGGTTACGTTCTCATTTGGAAACATATCACCCCGAATATAATACAAAAAAAGAACATGAAAAAAAACGCTGTGTTGTATCTTATTGCCTTCAAATCGTTGAAAATGACGCTTTACACAAAGCATTTATATATTTGAAGAAAAACAAATATATCAACCCTACTCATGTCAGTCTTGAATATGATGGTCTTTGCTTTGTTCCAAAATCTACAATAAATGATGATGTTATCCACGAATTAAATACATATGTTGCAAAACAAACTGGGTTTGATATAAAATATGCTGTCAAACCTTATAGACCTGAAAACATTTATGACGATATGATTGATATTGTAAAACAAATGAAATTGGATAGACAAGCAGAAAAAGCGAGTCAGTCTTATGAAAGTATCAAAGAACGATTTGAAAAAACTTATGCAAAATTGGGTGATAAACACACGTTTGTCAAAAAAACAGATACAGAATGTTTATTCTATAATCGAGCTAATTTTAGAGTAAATCACGAAGATATTATTTATATTGAAGATGTTGTTGATAAAGATGGTAATGTAATTGGTACAAAAAAGAAGCAATTTATTGACGAATGGTTCAAAGACCCAGAGAAAAAAACTTATATTGATGTGGGGGTGTATCCTGATGCTTCAAAATGTCCTGACAATGTTCTCAACTTATGGATGCCATTTGCTATGGATTTGGTAAAGGAATATACTCCCACGCTAGATGATAGAGAGTTCTTTCTAAATCATATTTTACAATTGTGTGATTATGACAAAGCTGTTTATGACTATTTAATTAAGTGGGTTGCACAAATGATTCAATACCCAGAAGTAAAAACTACTTGCCCTATTATGATTAGCGAGGAAGGTGCTGGTAAGGGGACTTTTATGGAGCTCATAAAATTGATGATCGGTAAAGGGAAATATTTATCTACTTCTACCCCAAATGAATCTGTTTGGGGGTCAAAAAATGGATTGATGAAGGACGCGTTCTTTGTTAATCTTGATGAACTTTCTGGGAAAGAAGCAGTCGGTGCTGATGGACGTATCAAAACTCTTATTAGCGAACCTACTATTGAGATTAGACAAATGTACCTTGAGCGTATTGTTATCCCGTCTTTTCATAGATTCTTTGCAACTACAAATAATGATGAGTGTATTGGTAAGAAAAAAGGCGACAGACGTAAATTCATCATTTATAGTAGTACTGATAAATGTAGGGAGAGATTTAGAAATGACCCTGAAAAATACCAAGAATTATGCAAATACCACGAAAAAACACATACTTTATTGAAAGATGTGAATTTTGTAAAAACCATGTTTGATTATTTTAAATATGAAGTAGAAGACCAACAACAATTCTTGAGTTTGGAAATGCCTGAAACAGAGTTTGACAAACAAGCTCAGGAGATACAAAAACCTGTTATTACTTCATGGGTTGAGTATTTGGCATTGGAAAATAACACTTCATGGGATAATCAAGAACCTGAAAAATGGTCTGCAGCTGTTTTATTTAATGAGTTTAATAGATGGATACAAGAAAATAAAATAGCATATGAGTGTAATAGTGTCAAATTTGGTGTTAGATTGTCAAGATTGAAAATAAAGGGAATCAGCGAACCATTACATTCTAAAAAAGGGAATTATCGTATGATAAATTGGAGAGAAATAGTCAAACATCTTGGTATTGATGGATTTACTGATGATGAAGAAGAAGATTTTTAAGTAAATAAATCCATTGTCTATCTTATATTATACTTTTTATAATATAAAACAAATCCTTACCTATTATCCTTTTATACTTTTATTATATTATATAGTATAGTATAGTATAGTAAGGGTGTATGGTTGAAGGGTGAAGGGTTGTATTTTGAAAGTATATGGGAAAATAAAAAAAAAATAAAAATCAAAAAAAAAATATAATATTTTTTAAAATAGTCGTCCCCGACAGAACTCAAGCATATACCCCTTCCCCCCTATTTTCCACAGGGATTACAGGATTTTAAAATTTAGTATATATATATATATTATATTAGGGAGGGTAGGGAGGGAGGGAGGGTTTTTTTTCCCCCGAAAAATTTCGGATTTTTTTTTTTGGGGAGTGATGTATAATAATATATAGAGTGTTTTTCAATTTCAGCTATCCCATGCTTCCGCAGGGATTACATGGACTATAAATCATATGATGTTCTTTATATCATATAATTAAATATTATTCTATAAGTGAGATATCTTCCAATTTATTAGCAGAAGCATCTTCAAACAATTTCAAATTATGGTCTATAATGCTCTGTTCTATTTTCTTCAACTTAATGATTTTTCTATCAATTTCATTGAGGTCATCTTCATCTAAGAATTTAGCATTAAGATATTTATACATGCACCAGACTGTGACTTCATCAAACATCGGGAGTGTATCTCTAATGAGTTCATAACTGGTAAAGCAATTACAATCAAACAGAACATGATTTTTTAACATGTCAGCGACTTTGTTTTCAGGGGCAAGAGCATTAAAAGAATTATCCATCTTTTGTATATACCGAGAAAATAATTATCTAAATATAGCATATAGCAAGATGCCAAAAAGAGCTATTCCAAATCCAGAGATTGAAGTTGAGAAAAATGACGAGATTGAAAATGAAGTCATTGAACCAGAACCTGAAATCCCTAAAACCCCAAAAAAAGTCACAAAAAAGAAAGTTCCAGACCCAGATTTAGGAAGTGATGATGAGACGATTGAAATTAAAAAGCCGCCAAAATTGACACCCATGTATAAGCGAGAAAAGAAGGCTAAAGACCCCAATGCTCCAAAAAAGGAAAGAACGCCAGCCCAGATTGCAGCATGGGAACGCTGTTGTGCAGCCAGAAAGGCAAGAGAAGCAGAGA
>Ga0208898_1001178_pt1 | contig 17709 bp, 23 predicted proteins | sample VirMetDEL_Mar_4_FD_184513 | JGI IMG/M metagenome (GOLD analysis project Ga0208898, IMG submission 184513) | Aqueous microbial communities from the Delaware River and Bay under freshwater to marine salinity gradient to study organic matter... | ecosystem: Environmental > Aquatic > Marine >...
TACGCTGTCCAGAAGACCGTAAAGGCCCGCGAACATGCTGTTCTGCCGACGATACTGCCGCCGAAGCTGATCGGCTTCAGACTGCGGAAGGCCAAGCTCCGCAATAACGCCCTCAAACTCCTGCGGAGTAAGTTCAAACAGCGTCGGTTCCATCAGGGGGCCACCATCATGCCTTCGTAAATTCGCTGCGCTCTTTGCTGCGCCTCTGCGCGCCGCTGAGCTTCAAGCCGCGACAGCATATCAGCGTAACCAGCCTGAGACTGCTGGACAGCGGTTTGGCCAGTCGGAGTTGCGGGGGCTGGGGCTGGGGTAGCCGGAGGGCCACCGTTAAGTTGCTGCAGCATATCTTGATAGGCGCTTTGACTGCGCGAGACTTCGGGGCTGACATAGCGACTGGTTGTCGGATACGCACCGGGCACAGCGCCAGTTGTCGGAAGCGTCGTGTTCGTGAACGGCTGCGTGGGGGTGCTAAACATGCCAGTCGGCATGGGCGACCCGTAAGTCATCGGAGCAACGGGAGCCGTCGCGTAGGCGTTGGCTGGCGTCATGCCAGAACCCAGAAGAGGCGCACCGATGTCGGCAACAAGACCGCCCGTCGGTCCCCCAAGACCACCAGACGGCGCAGGAGTGCCCGCTGGAGCGCCGAGACCACCTGTCGGGGGTGCCCCATAGCCACTGGGCGTGTAACCCGGCTGTGCGGCCTTCTGGGCAGCCTGTGAGGCCATCGCAGCCATCAGCCCCTGATATCCCGCAGGCCGCACACCAGCGCGATTCAGGCCCGCCGAGAGCATCCCACCTCCGTAAAACCGCTCCCCAGCCCGGCCCGGCCCACCGCCGTTGAACATGTCACGAATGCTTGTGTAGCGCGCCGCACCCAGCAGACCACCCAGCAGACCACCGCCACCCGACGGCATGAACGCCTTGACCGAGGTAGGTGTCACGTTGCCCTGCCGACTGCCACCCAGCAGCCCGCCGAACAGCCCGCCCATCATGTTCTGAACACCCGGCGCGCCAGCCATGCTCTTCGGCTCGCCACCCCCGCCACCTGGCCCCCGTGGCCCCTGTGTCGCCTGCGTGGGCGTCGGGCTGTAACTCGACTGTTTCTCTGGCATCAGCGTTCCCTTTTCCTGCGCGCAGGGCGCGCCTTTCCAGCCTTCGACATGGCAATCGCAACCGCTTGGCGCTGCGGATACCCCTCACGCCGCAGCTTCGACACGTTGCTGCTTACAGTTTTGCGACTTGAGCCACGTTTTAACGGCATAAATCACCCCATTTTCTTGCACAAACATAACATTGAGCCAGAAATAAAGAAACCCCGCACCGAAGTGCGGGGCAAGTTGGGCAGGTTGCCCCACCAACAGAGAGGAAACTAAATGACGAAACTTCCCAACGTCACCGAGCACAGACACCCTTGCACGGCATCCCCACCCTGTCAAACGATTCCTCGAATGTTTCGCCTCAAGGACCGCTTCCAGCCACCCGTGAAACTCGTCCCGTAAGCCATCGTCGTGTGATCTGTCGCCAGGCACAGACACACCGCATCGGCTCGGTCAGGTGACTTCAGGCCACGCTTTTTGATGCTTTCCTTGCTTTCAACCTGAATTTTTCCCGTAGACGTGAACGAATACCGGGGCGAGGCCAGTTCCGCGAACAATTGCTCGTCCCTCGGCAAACTCACGTCCCGGTTCTCCAGCCATTCCTTCGCCTTGAACCACAGTTCCGCTCGCGTGTTGATGTAAGTCGCGTTGCTCGCAGCCCTCTCAGAGACGTTCAGACCCCTCGCAGGCAGCCCCAACTCCCTCAGACGGTCCAACACCCCCGCACCCAGCCCAATGCTGTCCACGATGATCTCCGCAGGCCTCAGATGCGGCGGTGACGTGTCATACTCCACCTTCACCGCGCCCGTAAGCTGCATCAGGTCCAAATTCCCCCACACCCGCAGCGGATGCACCACCGGCCCCTGGCGCTTGCACAGCACCGAACTGTCATTCCCGTGACGCGCCACGTCCAGCCCCCAGATCGCCGTCGTGTTATCGTCAATCCGCACCTCGTTGTGCATAGCATGCTCGATCAGATCGACCGGAATCACCGTATCATCTTCCGCAGGCGGGAAGTTCCCCAGCACGCGCACATGATACGCCGGGCTATCCTCCCCATAGCGCAGCTTCATCTCAGCCACAAAGTCATCACTGACCCTCGGGCTATCAATGCAACTCACATGCATCGTGTACCAATCGCCCCGCAAACGATGGTGCGTATCGTAAAACAGACCCGTATTCCGCGTCGGGTTCCCCGTCAGGATCGTCGTCGCACTATGACCAGACATCGATCCCGCAGCACTCTCAAACACAGCTTCCGGCACACCGCTCGCCTCGTCCGCAATCAGCAACACATGCGGACTGTGTACCCCCGCCAAGGCCTCTGGCTGTTCCGCTCGGCTCGTTCGGCAACTGATAAACGCATCCGCCGCACGGCTCTTCAACTCAATGCGATCAGCCTTTACCTCGATCAAAGACGCAAACGGCTCTTTCATCTGCTTGGCCATCCGCTTGACCTCAGAAAACAACGCGTCAAACAACTGAGCACTCGTCGGGGCAGTCATCACCACCTTACCAGGTACCCGCCAGATCAAATGCCACAGAGACGCCATCGCAACCGCGCTGCTGTTATGCGTCACATGGAAATCATCCGTCAGATACAGGCTGTCTTTCGCCTCAACCGTGATGCACATGCCGTCCAGCAAGCCAACCGGCTCAATGCTATCAATCCAACGCTTCAAATACCGTTCTTCACTGGCAGGCTTGAACGCCGCGCGCCGCTCCTCATGCGTAAACGGATTGTCCGGCACCTGTATCGTGGCACGATATGCCAGACGCCCATTCCGCAAGTTCCCATCCCCATCGCGGTATCGAGGTTGCTTAACCGCCTCCTGCTTCATCGCCTTGTAACCCAGCGAGCGAGCCAACCAAACGACATCATCCAGCAACCGCTCACTCGAACTGGAATAACCACAAGAACCGCTCGCCTGAACCTCTCCATCCCCATCCATCAAGCCTTCAAACAGTGCCCGACGCTGCGCAACGCCGGCATACTTGTAAGCGTCAGGAATGTATTTCTCCCAACTGCGGCACGCAAAAACCGGATCAGACTCCCAGTTCACCTTTGTGATGCCAACCGATCTCCCGTTCGATCTAGCCGTCACCCCACCATGATGCCGCGCAGCCAGTTTTTCGCGCACGGCAGGGCTGTCTTTGGCAATCACACCCCGACTACCATCACCGAGCCAAACACCCATCACATACGGATCAAGCGGCAAACCCTCCACATGAGCAAACCGCACCGCCCCCTGAATCGGTATCTCCCACTGCCGAGCCATGTTCGCCCCATTCGAGCGCTTTACACCCGCCGCAATAAGCCCCTGCGTCTCCATAAGCCGCCAGCCCAAACCCTTCCGACGGTCTTGCCTACCCTTCACAAGCCATTCATGCTCACCAGACACGACAACACTCGACCGATCGTCAAACGTCACCCGGTAATGCTCTCGCCTATAGTGATTCGTTGCAATCACCCGCGTCGGAACACCGTCAGCCCCGAACACGTAATCACCGATTTTGATGTCACCCCACCTCACCACTTTCATGCCCGTCGCCTCCAAATGACCATCCGGAGACAATGCCACCTGACACGGAATTAGGCAATCCTCATCAACACATTTACCTTTCCCCACACCGTGCCCCGATCGCACACTGACACGCCGCAACTTCGGGTCAGCCACAGTCTGCAAAAACTCCACCTGCCAAGGATCAGGATTAACACCCAACACCTCTTGCGCAAACAACACAGGCGCATTCCCACCACGCCCGTAGCGGTCAGCTAACTTGAGAAACGGATTGGCCTGTTGCTGGTCACTCATAAGTCAAAACCCTCCTTGTGCTTCCTGGCATGATCAATTCGCCCTTGGGTTGCTCGCAGCTTCCCCAGGGCCTGCGCGTTGCTGCGCGGCGTGTGGTCCCGGCTGTAGAGCGTGGACTTCGGCATGACCTTGCCAGACAGCGGCTTGCACAGGTCTTCAATGCTGTCCCGTTCAGGCGGTGTGATTTGGCTGTTGAGCAATTCAATGTCCTCCGTTGAAGTCGATGGTGGCCTGCATCCGGTCGATGGTGTCGCAGCTCATAGGTCAAAACCCCCAATGCGCTTCTTTTCATAGCCTCGCACGATACAACATGCGGCTCTACAGCCAAGGTTACTGCTGGTAAATTTTTTTTTTTCGGGGGTAAGGGTAATTCGATCTGTGTCATCCGCCTGGGCAAAGGCCCCGCCGCCGGGATCGCAGGGGGGGCTTTTTGCGCCAGCGTTACCAGCGGTCAGGCGTCGAGATCGAGGCGAAGACTGACCATTTAACGCAATATGGCCTATAATCCGTATTATGTTAAATGTGATTTTGTTTGTTTTCAAACACTTAGCGTTTTCTGCGGCGCAGAATGTCGAGAATGTGCAATCTGAGCAGCAATGTAAGCGCTTACATCCTAGTTGCGAATGATTCGCAATTGCAATATCGCGCGCGCCCATACCCCCGACCGCTGCCGGTGTGTGATTTCGCCCTATTCCTCGCCTTCCTCCCACGCCTCAAGCTCCTCGTAATCACCTTCAAGCACAGCGCCCACCACCTCATCACCAACCAGTTCGGCCACCTGCGCATGCAGGTCTTCAATCCTCAACGTCACTGTCGTTTCGCGCTGGCGTACATCGTAATCCTGATTGAGTTTACCGGCCATCCACTTATCAGTATCGACCTTGAGCCTAGCCATGTTCACCAAAGCAGGATCATCCACGCCCTGCGCCGTTTCCACGGCTCGCGCAGCGTAGGCATGACCTGCTAGCTTGAGTGCGTCTTGATATCGATCTGCCCGTCCGTCTGCTTTGCGCAGGAACCTGTAGAAGATACGCAAGCCTACTTCGTATTCACGGCACAGGCTGTTGACGCTTTCGCCATTGGCGATCCGGTCGAAGATTGTATCCTCTCCGATCTGTTCCAGCTTGGCGATCTTCATGTCTCCGATTTTGGACATTGCCTTATCCCTTTCGTTTCCACAGCACCAACTGCACGCCAGTCTCTTGCCTCGTTGTCACACGCTTTGCCACTGCCCCACACCGATACATGTACGCCAGGCGCGCGGATACGTTTGCCACGGGTAAGCCTATTAGTTCCGCTATTTGCCCTGACGTTGATTCTTTGTGCATGGCGTCGAGAAACCGCTTGTCCAGGTCCATAATCCCGTCACCGTAGTCTGGTCTCAGCACATAGTGCGTCAAGGGCCTTGTAACCGACTTCTGGACGCTGAGAGACTTTGAGACGACGCCACCCTCGATCAACCTCTTGAGGCCGTTACGCACCGACGTTTCTGACAGTTTGGTTACCTTTGTGATCCGCGCGACTGTCATGCGCTCACCGCAGTCCGCCATTGCGGTGACGATCAGATCGTTCTTTTCGGCCAGTGTGCCATCTGCGTATACCACGCCCGACTTCTTCTGCATTTCGCCCCTGACCCGCGCGTGCCGCTTTTCCATCTCGATGGCGTCTTTCAACATGAGTTCCCGATATCGATCTTCACCCAGAAGTTCGATGACCTTCGGCGCTGTTCCCCTGACGATTTTTGCCGCCACGCGATGCGCCTTTTCAATCGGCGTGTAACCTTCTCTCACAGTCATCTCCTTGTTTCATCCATGTCAATACAATGCCAAAACCATCACTGTTCCACAACACCAATCCCCACCCCCTCCCCATCCCATCGCACACCGCCCCAACCAAAGCCTCGCCGCCTGACCGCCACGGGGCTGGGGGCGCAAACCCAATATGTTTCAACTCGCTACTGTACAAACTGACTTTATTTGAAAATCCCCTACCTACCCCCTTTTTTAAAACTCAACTCTCTCAGTCTTAAACTTACTCTGTTATTGATCCTTTGATCCCCAAGAAAAGAAAATAATAAGAAAATAAGGGAAAAAAGTGGGGGCGCAATGTTTTTCGATTGCGCCCCTCATTGGTCCCCCAGCCCCGCATCGCGCCCCGTGGCTCAGTCAGAACGGCACATCGTTGTCATCGTCAACTTTCTCAAACCAGTCACGCACCCTCTGCTTGGCCCTTTCCGAGTCCATATTAGGGCCCAATTGATACCAGACATAATGCTTGGTCTGACCCACCTTCACGCGCCGCCCATCAACCTGCGAATACCCCATATCGCGCAACACGTTTGCCAGTGCCCGCGTCTTCGGCATCTCTTTCCCGTCAATACAAACCGCGTTGTTCAAGTAAGTCACATCGAGCACATCACTACCGACAATCGCGCACCGGTAATCCTCGATGGCCTCCTCCACCATGATACGATCATCGCTCATATTGGCCGCCCGCATCTCGTCGACACCTTTCGTCTTCGGGGCGCGCCCGTGGGGCTTGAACTCATCTGACAGGCGACGTTCCATCAAATACCGCCCGATGGCGTCCACGCGCCTCTCTGTCTCTGTGAACAGCCTGTCAAAGTACGCTGCCACCCCGTCTGGCCCCCCGTGCTGGTCGAACAAGTCGTCTTGGCGGCGCTGCCTGGTGAAGATGACGCAATACCGCCTGTCATTGTCTGACATTGGGACCGCGTCTTGGTGATTGGTCGTCATGAGGTACGACGCGAAGTTTGGGGCGTGATACGAGGTGCCGCCCTTTGGCTCGACTGCGATGGTGCTGTTCGAGATCATCGGCTTAAGCTGATCAAGAATGCGCCACTTGTTGGTGCCGCTGATCCTGATCTCCTCAATACCAATCAGCCTGGAGCCTACTGCCCAATCGTTGAAAGGCCTCTCGATCATGGAAGTCGTCACTGTGCGGGCGTTACGGCCAAGCAGAAGCTGCATGAGGTGATAAAAATACGTCTTGCCGTTGCCCTCGATCCCCCAGAGCAACAGGCCCCAGCGGACGCGGTTCTCGGGGCGGCGATAGACGTAAGACATGAAGTCCAGCAGCAGCCCCTGTTCACGCGGGTCGTCGATAGTGTTGCGGACGTGCTGAAGGAAGAGATCAACCACCGACTGGCCGTCGTCGTCGCCCTGGAGCGTCTCGCAGGGGTCAATGCCGCTGTCGTGGTAACTGTTGACGTACTGCTTGCCCTCGGTCTCAAAGGTCTCGGGCTGACCGGGCCAGTACATGGTGCGCACGACTGTGGGAATCTGGACATAGGTCAGGGCGTAGGTGGCTGCGTCCATCTCCATGGCGGCGCACTCGGGCATGCGGTCAAACTTGGCGCGGAAGGCCTCTTTCTTGATTGCGTAGTCGGACACGTTGGTGTTCACGAAGAGGCAATCGGCCTCGGCGTAAACCCAGCCAACCAGCCAGTCGGGGACTTCAACGTTGTGGTCGGGGTCGCGGGTGGCGCGGCGGACCACGGGCTTGAAGGCGGCCTTGACCTCGCGCAGACCCATCTTCGCGTCATTGGCGTAAACCTCGTGCACGATCTTGGCGAGCATCGACCTGATGTCCGGGGGCATCTGCACGTCATTGAGGCCCTGCACGCGGCGCTTGAAAGCGTTGTAGCTGTCGCGGTCACAGACCGACGCGGCCTCGTCTTCCAGCGTCTGTGCGACGGCCTGCGCGCCGCGCTGGACGGCCTCCCCCTTGAGGCCACCGACGGCCTTGATCAGCGTGGCCATCGTCACAGGCGAGGCGTGGCCGCCAAAGGACTTCCACTTGACCCTCATCTGGCGGGCGTCGTGCTTGCTGGACTTCTCGGACCATGAAACCCATTGGTCGAAGCCCCGGCCCTCGGTCTGATGGTAGAGCGCCATGCCGACGCGCAGCCAATCGTCATAATCAAGCCCCTCTGCCGGGTAACTCTCCAGCAGGATCGCCACTTGGTCATCGCTGATGTCGAGCGGCTCGCTGGCGACAGCGATGGCCAGATCATCAAGCCCATCTTCATCGCCCAGCGCGTCGGCGTAGACTATGCCGCCCTGAACCTGATCGGGGACCGCCCAAGCGGCACCGTCTTGGCGCAGCGACCAAGGATCGACGCCGTGGCGGTGACTGGGCAAGAACATGATCTGGTTCATAGTGTATGAACAATCGTCGGGGTCGCCCAGATCAATGGCGTCTCGAATCGCGTCAACGATGGGGCCGTATTCGGACCCGGTGACGGGTCTGGAGAGCGGGACGGCCACACGAAAGCGCGGTGCCTCGGGGGTGTGGCGGAAAGTCGAGTAAGCCACAAAGCCCACGTCAGGCAGGCCGATCTGCAAGGCAAACTCAATGTCTTCAAGCGTAACACCCTCGTCCAGATCGTCGTAATCCAGCATGGCGATAGTGCGCAGGTGTATGTTCTCGGCCCGACCGGTGGTCTCGTCCTTGCGCAAGCCGCCGATGATAGCCGCGCGTTTGATGCTCTCTTCCTTGGATGCGTAACCGGTGGACTTCATGCACGCGGCTGCGAACTTGTCCCACGAAGCCTCTCGGGTCTCCGCATGGGCAAAATTTCTGCAATAGGTGAATTTAAGCATCATCGCTGCCTCCGTCGTTCGACGCCCGCAGCGCGGCGACGACATCGTTAAAATCAAACCTGTAATGCCCGCTGGGCAGCTTGGTAGCGGGGATGTGGCCCTCGTTGGCTAGGCGCAGAACAGTGTTCTTTGATACCCCGAGCGCGACAGCCAGTTCGCTGGATCGCATCATAACTGTAACCTTTCGTTGCGTATTGACGCAGAACGTGCCACATGATAGCGCTGGTCGGCAAGACAAAAAGGAAGGTTACAATGCTAGAAGAAGAAATCATGAAACTGCGTTACGCCGTCGAGGCCCTGACGGCCCAGCTTGCTGGCGCACAGACACCCACAGTCGAAGAGCCTGTTGAAGAGGGTGTCGAAGAGCCTGTTGAAGAGCCTGTTGAAGAGGCTGTCGAAGAGGCTATCGAAGAGCCTGTCGAACCCACAAAAGATGTGGTGACTGCCGAAGAGTTGCACGCGCTGGCGCTAAGTATTTCTCGTGAAAAAGGCCCCAAGGTCATCAAGGACGTGCTTGCCAAATATGGTGCCAAGCGGATCGGAGCGATTGACGCTAAACATTACGCCGAAATCAAGGCGGCGCTTGAAGCGGAGCAAGGCTAATGACCGCGCACGCAAAATTGGGTGCCAGCAACGCGCATAGGTGGCTGGTCTGTGCCGGATCGGTTGCCGCAGAAGACGGACTGGCGGATAAAACGTCATCCTTTGCAGAAGAGGGCACACGCGCCCATGAGATGGCTGAACAGTGTTTGGCCATTGCCCATAACTACCCTGAGCACGTTGATTTTGACGACTGGCCGCGCTACGCGCAGATTAAGTCGGAGGAGTACCTGTCGCACGTCGTGGACGACACCGAGATGGGTGGCCACGTCTCGATGTACGTCGAGTATGTAAACAGGCTGATTGCTGACTGTGACGTGTACGCGATTGAACAGCGTGTCGATTATAGCGATTGGGTTGAAGGCGGGTTCGGCACCGCTGACGCTGTTATTGTGACCGACAACGTGCTGCACGTCTGTGATCTTAAGTTTGGGATGGGTGTGCGGGTCGATGCTGAAGAAAACCCACAGGGCATGCTGTACGCGCTTGGTGCTTACGCCAAGTACTCACAAGAGCATACCATTGGTGTGGTGCGCATCAGCATCATCCAACCGCGCCTAGACCATATCAGCGAATGGGAGATCAGCGTTGAACGTCTGTTGCGCTGGGCCGAATGGGTAAGCCAGCGGGCCGAAGCGACGCAAGACCCCGACGCCGAGCGCGTGCCGGGTGAAAAGCAGTGCAGGTTTTGCAAAGCCAAGGCAACCTGCGCGGCGCTGATGGACTACACAGAAGCCGTCATCATGGCCAATTTCGACGACCTTGACGGCGTGCCCAAGGCTAACACGCTGAGTGATGCCGCGCTGCGCAAGGCGCTGGACGCTAAGGGGCTGATTGAGGGTTGGTTGTCGGCTGTTGAGACGGTGGTCAAAGAGCGCCTGGAAGGCGGAGACGGGTTTCCCGGTTACAAGCTGGTGGAGGGTCGGTCGCAACGGCGCTGGAGCAATGAAAAAGCTGCCGAGGCGGTCTTGGTTGATCTGGTTGGTCAAGATAAGGCCTTCGCCGTTAAGCTGATCAGCCCGAGCCAAGCGGAAAAGGTGCTTGGCAAGGTGCGCAAGGAAGACATTGCCGATCTGATTACCAAGCCGAGCGGGGCACCGACACTGGCCCCGGAAAGTGACAAGCGACCAGCGGTCAACTTGGCCGATGACGACTTCGACGTGATTGACGAGTGACGCGCCAGTTCGGCGCACAAACAAAGCTAGAAGGATAGAACCATGGCTAAAATCAAACTGCATAACGTCCGGCTTTCGTTCCCGAGCCTGTTCCGCAAGGCGGTATTTTCAGGTGAAGAAACCAAGTATGAAGCGACGTTCCTGCTCGACAAGGAAGAGCATGCCGACAAGGTTTCGGAGATTGAGGCGGCGATTGACCGGATGGTGAGGGACAACCTCAAGGGCGCGAAGCTGAAAGAGGATAAGATTTGCCTCAAGGATGGGGACGATATCGATTATGACGGCTACGCCGGGAAGATGTCGATTAAGGCATCGAACAACAAGCGCCCGAAGGTCATTGACCGCGACAAGTCGCAACTGACCGAAGACGACAACCGCCTATACGCGGGGTGCTACGTTAACGCGGTGATCGAGCTGTGGGCGCAGAATAACCAGTGGGGCAAGCGCATCAACGCTAACCTGTTGGGTGTGCAGTTTTACAAGGATGGCGAGCCGTTCTCGGATGGGGCGGTTGCGTCTGATGACGACTTCGACATGTTCGAGGTTGATGAAGAAGACTTCATGTAAGTCTCAGGCGGGGCTGCCGGGCAACGTATCACCGAAGGCCGCCCCGCCGCATTACTAATGCCAAACATGGAGGCCACCCCTCATGGCACTGATCCTAGATGTTGAATGTTACTCAAATTTTTTCTTGGTCTGCTTTATGGACCTCGACACTGGCAAAGTCGGCTCGTTCCAAATGCACGAAGGTAAGCCGCTAAACGTGTCAAAGATCGCGCATTTGATGCGGTCGCACACGACAGTCGGCTTTAATTCAAGTCAATATGACCTGCCGATGATCGCTGCGGCGCTTGAAAACCGATCCTGCGATGAGTTGAAAAAGGTCAGTGATGCCATCATCACAAGCAACCTGCCAAGCTGGCGAGTGTTGCAAGACCTTGGTGTCAATGTGCCGGATGCTTGGGACCACATTGACATCATTGAAGTCTTGCCAGGGCGGGCGGGCCTTAAGGTCTACGCCGGGCGGATCGGATACCCCAAGCTGCAAGACCTGCCAATCGAGCCAAGCGCGATGATTAGCCCTGACCAGCGCGATCTGCTGAAACAATACTGCATCAACGATGTGCGTGTGACTGCTGAACTGTACCAGATGATGGGCAAGCAGATCGCGCTGCGGGTTGATATGGGTCAGCAGTATTCTGTTGATCTGCGGTCGAAGTCGGACGCGCAGATCGCTGAGACTGTGCTGAAGAGTGAAATTGAAGGGGTCAGCGGTAAGACGCTGCGGCCCCAGCGGCTGAGAGACGACGCGAGGTTTCGTTACCTTGATCCGAAGATCATCAGCTTTGAAAGCGATCATCTTACAGACATTCTGAAGCGCATCATGGCCGAGGGCTTTGAACTGTCTGCTAACGGGTCAATCAAACTGCCCGACTGGCTGAAGGATACCCGCATCAAGATCGGCCAGAGCGAGTATCAGATGGGGATAGGTGGTCTGCACTCATGCGAAAAGGGCCGGAGCGTCTACGCTGGTCAGGATCACATCTTGGCGGACTTCGACGTGGCGTCATATTATCCCAGCATCATCCTGCAACAGAAGATCGCCCCCGATAACATGGGCGACGACTTCACGGACATATACAAGAGTATCGTGGAACGCCGCCTCGCAGCAAAGCACGCGGGCGACAAGGTAACGGCTGACACCTTAAAGATCGTCGTCAACGGGTCGTTCGGTAAGCTTGGCAGCAAGTATTCAACTCTTTACGCCCCTAATCTTTTGATCCAGACCACAATCACGGGGCAGTTGGCCCTACTGATGCTGATTGAACGGCTTGAGGCAATCGGCGCGTCGGTAGTCAGCGCAAATACGGACGGTATTGTGGTGTTTGCCTCAAAGGCGCTGGAAGACAGCATAGCGGATGTGGTGTTTTGGTGGCAGGTGGATACGTCGTATGAACTTGAGCGCAGCGATTACACGTCGCTGCACAGCCGCGACGTTAATAACTACATCGCTGTAAAGGGCGATGGGTCTTACAAGGCCAAGGGCGTGTTTTCGGAACCTGGGTTGATGAAAAATCCGCAGTTCCCGATTGTCTCAGAGGCCGTGGCCAAGCACCTCAGCGGACAAAGCGATTATCGTGACGTGATACGCTCATGCAAGGATATTGGCCGGTTCGTCATGCTCCGCAAGGTGACCGGTGGGGCGGTATGGCGCGACGAACCCTTGGGGAAGGTCGTGCGGTTTTACTACAGCACCGAAGTCGCTCCTGACGAAACGATCAATTACGCTAAGAACAGCAACAAGGTACCGCAGTCCGATGGGGCAAGACCCTGCCTCGATCTGCCCGATCAGTTTCCAAATGACGTAGACGTGGAGCGTTATGTTGGGATGGCTCGGATGGTGTTCAAACAATTGGGGATTGGCATTGATGCTTGAGAAGGACATTGAACGGGCGCTGGTGCAGCGCGTAAAGGAACTGGGTGGCATGGCTGAGAAGTTTGTCAGCCCGACGCGACGCGCCGTGCCAGACCGGATCGTAACGCTCCCAGGGGGTCGGGTGATCTTTGTTGAGTTGAAGGCCCCCGGCAAGAAACCGACAGACCTTCAGGCGCGCGACCATGAGCGTCGCCGGGCGCTGGGGTGTGATGTGCGCGTGATCGACAGCATGGAGGCAGCCCGTGCTTTCGAGGGGTGATCTTGACAGACCAACCCCTTGTCGATATGGGGTTGGTAAACATCTATTTTGGGGGTTTGCATATGGCCGATTTGGGCGATTGCGTAGATTGCGGGGAACCTGTTCATTCGACGGGAAGATGCAAAAAACATTATAAATCATGGTGGCATAAGCAACCCTACAAAGACTGCGAGTGCGGCTGCGGAAAGAAAACAAAAGGTCGCTACGCCAAAGGGCACCACACTCGGTTTTTTACGAATGACGAACAGCGCCGCCGAGCCAAAATGAATGATGGTTCAACACAAAGAGAAAGAGGTGATTTGACAAGCACTCATTATAGGAAGGTGCGTGGCCAGCACGAACACAGATTGGTTGCTGAACAAAAGTACGGCAGGGTTCTTGGGCCAGATGATATTGTTCATCACGTAGATGGAAACAAAAGAAATAACCACCCTGACAATTTGCAGCTCATGACGCGGAGTGAGCATATCGCTGTTCACAGAAAAGAAATGGTGGAGGCGTTGCGTGCTAAATCGAAAAAATCTTCATAAATATCAAGAAAAAGCCGTTGAATTTGTTTTAAGAAAAGAACGCTGCGCGCTTTTTCTTGGGCTAGGTCTCGGCAAAACGGTCACTACCCTCACAGCCATCAGCGACATGCTGGGGGCTATGGTGGCAAGCAAGGTGCTGGTCATCGCGCCCCTGCGTGTTGCGAATAGCGTGTGGGCGCAGGAGGCGCGCGCGTGGCGGCATTTAGAGCATTTGAGGGTGTCGGTATGCACCGGGCCGGAGAAGGCCCGTAGGGCCGCGCTGAGTCTCGATGCGGACGTGTACGTTATCAACCGCGAAAACATCATGTGGTTGGTTGAAAATTATGGCAAGCGGTGGGAATTTGACACGGTGGTCATTGATGAGAGTTCTTCGTTTAAGAACTCGTCAAGCAAGCGGTTCAAAGCCCTCAAGAAAATGTTGCCAGCGATTGAACGTATGATCCTGTTGACTGGCACGCCGTCGCCAAACGGGCTTTTAGACCTTTGGCCGCAGATGTATCTGATCGATTACGGGCAGCGTCTGGGCCGCACACTGACAGGTTACAAGCAGCGCTTTTTTGAGCAGGATTATATGGGCTATCGCTACACACCACGCGCGGGGTCGTCTGACCGTATTCACGAATTGATCGGGGATAAAGTGATCCACATGAGCGCGGAGGATTACTTAGACCTGCCCGACCGGATCGACATTGAACAGCGCATCGACATGCCCACCAAGGCGTTGAGCGATTACAAAGATTTTGAGCGCACGATGTTGGCAGAACTTGATGACGAGGTGGTCGAGGCCACGACTGCGGCGGTGTTGGCCAATAAGCTTCTGCAATGGGCGAACGGGGCCATGTACACCGACGAGAACAAGAACTGGGCGCAAACCCACACGGCCAAGCTAGACGCCTTGGCGGAGATCGTTGAAGACAATGAAGGCGAGAACATTCTCGTTGCTTACAATTACAAGAGCGATCTTGAACGGCTGTTGACGCGCTTCCCGCAGGCGCGCGTGTTAGACAAGCAACAAGACACTATTGATGCGTGGAACCGTGGCGAAATCCAAATGCTGCTGGCCCATCCGGCATCCGCCGGGCACGGGCTTAACCTTCAACGCGGTGGCGCGCTTTGCGTCTGGTTCGGTCTGAACTGGTCCCTTGAGTATTACCAGCAGTTCAACGCGAGACTACACCGGCAAGGACAGACCCGCCCGGTGCGAATCGTTCATATCGTTTGCAAAGACACGATTGATGAGCGCGTATTGACTGTGTTGCGCGACAAGGACGCAGTTCAAGGGGCGTTGCTGGCGGCCCTCAAGCCGACTTAGACCCCATCTCGCCAGCTAGAGCCATGTACCCGCAGGCGTCAATAAAACTGTCTTGATGCGGCCCGTTGGCAAGGCGGGCGATCTTTAGCAGTGCAAGCATGTTAGCTGCGTCTACTGCTGATATGCGCACGGCAATTGCGTCACCAAGGTAAGCTGTCCACAAGTCACCGATCCGCGCAAAGCTATCCTTTGGCGACCCGTAGTGTTGCTGGCGTTCGCCGTTGATCAGTTGCTTGGCTGTATCAAGTATTTCGTCTCTGGTCATCACATATCCTCAGCAGGGGGCAACGCTGCCCCTTCATTGCCCCCTGCCCCAACCGCCCCTAGGGAGGATGTGGGGCGGTGTTTCTTTGCTACACGATCCAGCGCGGTGCGGCAAACATCGGCCAATGTTCGCCCGTCAACCTGTAGCGCCTCGCGCCAAGCCTGCCACTCTTGCGGCGTTGCGCGGAACTGCAACATGCGTGTTCGGTTCTCAATGCTCATGTGCTGGTCATAACTTAATGGTTTTGTATTGACAAGCCCAAAGGCACCCTTTATCTGTGTCAATACAAATGAGAATAGCAGGAGAGAGAGACGATGACTTACGAACAAGCCGACGACTTTTACATTGCTCAGATTGATCAGCCTTACGGGTCCAAATTTGCGGCCACAGTCTGGCGATATCAGGAAGGCTTCTTGGGGGACGTAACTGACGATCCGGCAGAAGCGTTTCGCCGCGCCGTTGACACTACGTCCCGCCTTCTGCCCGCAATCAAGGCCAGCGCCGAGGCTGCGTCATGACCATCAGCGAACTGATCAAGATCCTTGAAAGTCAGCTTGAAGCGCACGGTGACGTATTTGTCGAGCGCCATGACGGGCGCGAACCTCTTGGGGTGGCTGGCATTTTCGAAGTGGGGAAGAAAAACCCCAAAGTAATTGCGGTGAAAATCCAATGAGCCACACCGACAAGGATCACTTTTTTGAGACCCGCAAAGAGGCGGAGGTGTTCGCTGACGAGGCGCGCGCCAATCGCCGCGCCAATCCGATTGCTGACGTGTATGTGGTCGGGCCGTTTCAGTATAATGATCTGTGGGTCGTCAACATTGAGGTGTTCAAATGAGCAACATTGTTGAAGCCCGTGAGGCGCTGAAAGATGCCGCGCAGCACCTGAACAACAAAGCAGCCGCCTTCCGCGCTTTTGACTGGCAGGACTTGGCCGCAACCGTGTTTCTTCTCGCGCTGACCATTGGCGCGCTCATGATCGGAGGATGACGATATGACGAAAGCAAAACCGACGCCTAGGCCTTGGGTTCGACACGTTGACGGCGACGGGTTCTATTGTGGTGAAGTCCGTGGCCCGGTAGGAACCGACTTTGAAGAAGATGTTGTCGCCGATTGGGTTAGTGAGGCCAACTCGCACTTGGTTACCGCCGCTCCTGACCTGCTGGAAGCGCTGGAGGCCATGCTTTCTCACAGCGACGGTTGGGATGTGACGCAACTTCGGAAGCGGTGGGGAGAACAGGTCGTGAATGAAATTCTCACGGCCCGCGCCGCCATTGCCAAAGCGAAGGGGGAGTTGTGATGTTCCGCTATCGCAACACGCCCGAACGGCTGGCCTTCCGCGACGTTGAAGGGCAGGCCCAAGCCGCGCAGATCAGCGAGGCCCGCGCCAGCCAAGCCGCCGCCCGTGAGGCGCTGAAAGACGCCGTGCAGCACCTTGAGCCGGACGAAGCGTTTGACCTGCTGACAGCCCACTACGCCGCGCGTGTGGACGCGAAGATACTGCACATGGTCATGCAGCGCTTGGAACGCGCCGCCGACGCCTTGCAGCGGGAACAGCACCTGACGACCAATGGACCAGCCCTCGCGCGTGTCGCTATGGGCGGGGAATAGGAGAGAGACGATGATTGACCGTTGCCGCGCCCACCTGTCAGCGCCTGACGTATACGACCCGCCAGAAACCTTTGATATGTGCCGCGCGCTGATAGAGGCACACGACGCACTTGCGCGCGTGGTTTGTGGCGATGATGACGCGCAAAGATACGCGATCTGGGCGCTGGCCGAGATCAAGGGAAGCGTAAAGAGATAGCCGCACCCCCAGAGCGGAACGGCTACCCCCGGCGGCAACGCGCATGAACCGCCGGGGGAACTGAAACAAGGAAGGAAATCGGAATGCAATTGAGTGTTAAGACCGTGCAAAAAATCACCGTGACACGCCTCAAGGCTGAGTGTGGCGTTCGGTATTGGGAAGACGGGGAAGTGAACGGCGTTCAAGATGAAGAAGGGGCGCTAATCCCACTTCGCCAAGGCGACGTTTGGCGCATTTTCGTCAATCTCGATACCGGCGTGATTGATGACTGGCCCGAGGGAGTAACGGCGAAGGTACACTACAAGGTCTGCGACGCGGGTGTTTACAGCCTGATTGACGCTGATGGAAAGGAGTGGGCGAAGCGCGAATGGTACGTTCCGCCGATGCTTTCCCCAGGCGGCGCTGGTTATGGCGACTACGTCATCATGGAAATCGACGGCACCGGCAAAATCGACAACTGGTCAGCCGATCTAAGCTATTTCGAAGACGACGACCAATAACCCACCCGCACCCCAAGAGCGGGCCGGGTTCCCCGCCGTGGATACCGTGACACGAAGCGGCGGGGGCTTATGAGAGAGGATAGAGGGATGAAAAACCCAAACTGGACCTACCCCGAGGACGTGCCGAGCGAGGCCATGCGGCAACACCAGCGCCGCCCTCGCAGAACAGGAGAAGCAAGATGACTGAGCGAGTGGACCTTGACGCCGTGCGCGCTCAAGTCATGACGGTTCAGACAGGCGGTAACGTCTATGTTTTTGCAGAGGACTACGCCGCCCTCCTTGCCGAG
>Ga0208898_1001179_pt1 | contig 17696 bp, 25 predicted proteins | sample VirMetDEL_Mar_4_FD_184513 | JGI IMG/M metagenome (GOLD analysis project Ga0208898, IMG submission 184513) | Aqueous microbial communities from the Delaware River and Bay under freshwater to marine salinity gradient to study organic matter... | ecosystem: Environmental > Aquatic > Marine >...
CACCGATTAAATAGCCCACTACTTCAGACCCCTCTTTTTCAACTCTGCTTCAATGTCAACTAATTTCTGCTTTGATTTAAGCATTTTCTTTTTGAATGCCTTTCTCTCAGCATACATCTTTTCCATCAACTCTGGCATAAACCCTTTGACATCCTTCCTAAACATTGCACCATTGGCACAAACTGCATAGTCATTATACATCTCAAAGGTCACTGCTTCATCAAGGATCTTATTCACACTCACATTGGGATGCCTATCCTCTACCAGAGTCTCTGGGGAGATGTTGTACTGCATAATCAGGTGTGGGTATAGTGAGTTAAGGTCAAAAGAGACCACCCAATCATAAACACCTGGAACTGGTTCCTTCACATAGGCACCAGCAAACTTATCACTCTTATCACTATCATCCTTTTGAGGAATAACAATGTTCCTCTTCTTAAGGTAGTTATAGATGATAGTATCCCACAGTCTCACCTGGAACATTGGATCAACAAAGTTAACCTTTGCATCAAATGCCATTGTAACAACTAGTTCAATCAGGCGAAGTTTGTCTTCCAACCTATCAACCAGTTCCACGTCAATGATGTTGTAGTCTACAAACTTCTTCCAGTTGCCGTTGTAGAACTCTTTGAAGGTGTCAAACTCAGAGTGGTCCAACTTCTTCTGACCAAGTTCTACCTGAGCAATGTAATCCAGTCGATATGACTCTTGGTTCACATAGGTAAACTTCTTATAGAGTTCAAGATAGTCAAGAGTGGTGATACCACCAATATCAAAGATCTTGTGCTCCCTGCCAGTAATAAATGCATTCTTTTGAGTGACAAGACCCCATGGTGAAAGATTCTTTTTCTGCCTTTCACCAAGAACCCTGTCGACCCTGCCACAGATATAAGGAATGTCATACAGACGAACATTCCAACCTGTGATAACATCAGGCCAATCTTCCATCCAATAATTCACAAATGCCTGAAGCATATCTGCTTCTTCTTTGTGATAATGATAGGTCACATTTTCCTGAGAGGGAGTGTATGGTTTCCTCCCCCAAGTGGTGATCTTCTTTGTAGCATAGTCCTGAATAGAGATAGTCAACATCTCTTCAGAACAAGAATCTGGATCAGGGAATCCTTCTTCTGATGCAACCTCAATGTCAATAGTCACAAGTTTCATCTTCTTTACATCAAACTTGATCTCATCTTGAGGATAAGTATCAGAGATGTATTGATAGATGTACCTCTCATTGCCATAGATTTTGAATCCATCCACACCATCATATTTCTTGTAGAAGTCTCTACAATCTCTAACAGTGCCAGGTTGAATCTTCTCTACATATTCTCCTTCCAGTGTTCTGTATGGGGTTTCACTATTTGATTTTACAAAGAGGGTAGGACGATAATCATCCTTGTATTGAACCCTCCTACCATTTTCATAACCACGAACGAGGAACTTGTCCCCAACCATCTGAACATTGGTATAGAATTTCATTACTTCAGAAGGTCCTCATACTTTTCAATCAGTTTACTATTAGGGTCAGCAATAGTCAAAATCTTATCAGAGTGAATCATAAATGTATTTTGTCTGGTCACATTTACCAACCAAGGGTACAATGTGCCATCATCTTTAAGAACAAAGGGTTCAGTCAGTTTACAGTCTGGTTGACCCAAGTCTGTAGAGACTTCATCAATCTGCGTCAGAAGAATCAGATCGTTCGTCAGAACCAGAAGTTTCAAGTTTTCTATTTTCATAGTTTTCAACACCCTTCAAATACATTTCTTTTAATTTGTCTATGGGTTCAACTATAGTAACAACCCAATCAGCTACAACAGGAATAATTTCATCCTTACTCAATGGCATCCATGGAATAAGTTGCATCTTAAATGGAGCAGGGACACTTCCTTGATGTTCAGATTTTTCTCCAAACAAACTAACTCTACAAGGATTCCTGAAATAATAACCTACCAATTTTTCATTAACGATCATTTCTTGGAGTTCAGAAACAATATCTTCTCCAGATTTTAATGTTATTAGTTTTACATTCATTCTTCTACTTTACTCTCTTCCAATTTCTTGAGTGCTGCAATAAGTTCAGGAGTTTCTTCCCACTCCCAAATCTCTTCATGACCTTTACTGTCAATTCTCTTATGCTGCTTAGTTGCCATAAAAACTCCAGTTTTGAATATCATACCATAAAAAAAGGGGGGATGCAACTGAATTTTGCCAGTTGCTCCCCTGCGCCGACGATATTCGTTATTATTTAGAGATAATCTTTGCGGGAGTGGTGTTCTGGAACTACCTTTCCAAGTCTGACAACCAAGAGTCCGTCTTCAAAGGTGACTTCCCTGACTTCTGTGTCGTCGGATAAAGTCCACTCTCTTTGAAAACTTCTTTGAGCCAATCCCTTGTGGATAAACGTCTTGTCCTCTGGTTCGGATTTCTGTCCGGTGACATAAAGTTTTCCATACTCCGTGAAGACATTGACTTCCTCCTTTTTGAAACCTGCCAATGCAATCTCTAAAAGAGATTCCACATTATTTACTTGAATCAAATTGTAAGGTGGGTAATTTGTTACAGAATGATTGAGAACTCTGTCAAAATAATCATCCAGTCCAATGCTGTTCTTGGCAATCTTATCCATCAGGCTGGAGAGATCTGCCGCAGTATACCTTGCTAAGGTGTTCATTATGGTAGCTCCTTGTTAAAGCGAGTTTGTGTTGTGTGGACCCTTTCGGCATCCATAGTATATATTATCACAAAGCATGAAAAAAGGGAGTGTAGAAAACCACACTCCCTTTTAGGGTGTTCCGACTTGTAGAGTGCCGCACGAATGGCACACACTATTTATTCAGCAGGTTCAGTTTTCCCCTTTTTACCAATATTATATTTCTGTTCCAGAGTCCACTCATTCTTATCCTTGTAAGGAAGAACTTTGATTTGATTCAAAGGAGCAATATTCAAAATACTCTCCTCATTTACAACAGCAATAAGACCCCAGTCAACCAGCAGTCTGGTGATTCTATTGCGTCTCTGAACATCATTAACTGTCAGGTTTGCATATTTGCCATCAAGGGCAAACAGTTCCTTGAAGTGAACAATATAGTACTTGCCTTGCTTATGCAGAATATGGCAAGATTGATAGAGCTTCTTCTCTTTCCTGGATGCTACCCCAATACGAGTCAGGGTCTCACGAACTTTGAGAAAGTCATCAGGTTCATTCAATCTTACCTCTACCATTTGATCTTGCGACCAATTAACCTGAGGTTCAACAGTTTGAGTCATTTTTTCCCACCAATGTCAAGTTTGTCCTTAATAAATTTAATTTGTTCAGGTGATAAAATTTTCAGTGCTTGGGATGCTTTTTCATTACTATAACCATAGTAAGACTTCACACACTCAATATCTGAGACTTTATCTTTTCTGATCCAGGGAGAGAATCTCTTCCTTTTTCTCAAGATATTTATATAAAATTCATATTGCATATCCTTATCTAAGAAATGATACTTGTTCATTTCATTAGCAAACAATACACAATCAAGATGACCAGACAAACACCTATTGATAATAAATGGTGGGTATTCTTTTTTCACAGAAGGATCTTCTTGAATCAGATTCTTCTTTGTAAAGTTGATTGAATTCAACCAGTCCTTCAATTCCATATCAAAATACAGCAGTCACACTTACAACCTTTGCACCAGGATTACGTGCTAGAGCAACTTTCCTGGCATCCTGATAATCAACAGCAATCACTTCTTCTTTGAAGACAGTTCCTGCTTTATACAATGTTACCTGACACTTCATAATTAAACAATAACAACTCTTTTCTCTGCTTTTGTTCCCTCATATATTCACCCACTGACCTAAGAGTATAAGTAAGGTCAAACTCTGTTGCATTCCAATCCTTGAATCTGTCCTTTACCAGTTGATCAGAATTATAACTAACTAACTGATTAAGACTGCAAGCAGAGCAGTCAGCAGCAAACCTATCGTGATCAAATCCTTTGTGCATTGATCCCTTACGCCCATAGAGGTTATCCTTAATGTCATAAGGAGGATCAAGGTATACAAAAGCATTACCTTCACTACCAAGTAGGTAATCATAGGAGTAATTAGTTATACGCCATTTTTCAATGATTTTTGAATAACCAGGCAACTTATCAATTCCTCTCATAGTGAAGTTGTTCATTGATGCCATCTTAGAGAAAGAAGATGACTCAGTGAGACCAGAGAAGGAACACTTGTTGACAATATAAAAAGCAACTGCCCTATCAAAATTGCTGATGTCTTCATTATTGATAGATTCCTTTGACTTGAGAAACAACTCTCTTGCAGATTCTTCTGTCATATGAGATGTTTTCAATTCAGTAAGAGTATTCTTCATATCCACACCAAACATCTGGAGCTGCTGCCAGAAGTTGACCAGTGGTTCATAAAGGTCATTGACCCATACGTCCAGGTGTGGATACTTCTTGGTAATATGGATAGCAACACTGCCACCACCAAGAAAAGGTTCACGAAACTCTTTGTAGTTCCTAAGGTCAGGAAAGTAAGGGTCCATCTTGGTGCAAGCACGTGACTTACCCCCAGGATACCTTAAGGGTGTCTTGTGTGATTTCATCAGAGAATCAGTTTCTTACTAGGAGTTGCAATGGGCGAGAACATCTCTTCATACTGTTCCACCAAATCATCATTGACATCAGCAACATAGATGATCCACTTACGATTGATCTCCAGTTCTTTCTGATTTCTATTCAGAAGAGGTGCATAAGGGGCAAAACCAAGTTGACCACCACCAGCAGGAACTGCCACAATAGCATTCATTAGAACAAGAGAATCCTCTTTGGTCTCCATCACATCAGCCACAACATCCTCACCAGAGGACATACGAATTACTTTTACATTCATTTGAAGTTACACTCCACCATAATTTCAGTTAGACAAGCAAGCATATTAATTTCTTGGTCTGCCACAAAGGCAATTTGATATTGATACTTTGCAAGGATGAGAACAGCAGCAGGAATACTAGAGTTCTCAAGGGAATTGTACAAAGAATCATAAACCCTGCGTAGAATCATTGCAGAGTCATTATCTAGGTTGTCAACAACCCACTTACGAACTTCAGGGAAGTTCTTCTCTTTGAGATTCTTGATCAGATTAACTACAGAGACGTCTGAAAAAGAAGCAAGAATGCCAGAGTCAATTTGTCCCCCCACTGAATACCTTTGGCACTCATTGAGTACTCTTCGCCAGTCTGGGAAGTGTTTGTTGATGAGTTCTGCAAGGACCTTTTTATCAAACCCAATATTCTCTGCAGTAAGGATAGTTTGCAATCTTTCAAAGAATAGTCCTGCAAGTGCTGCTTTCTCTTTTCCTTTGATTGCAAAGTCAATGACTGCACACCTTGAGTGGAGGGGTTCAAGGATTTTGTTTTTGTAGTTGCATGTAAAGATGAATCTGCAATTGCCAGCAAATTCCTCAACAAACGCCCGTAGGAGGAGTTGTACATCGTTCCCTGTGTTATCTGCCTCATCAATGATGATGACTTTGTGTTTAGCAGTTGACGAAAGTGATACGGTCGAAGCGAAGTTCTTCGCAGTGTTTCTGACAGTATCAAGGAATCTACCTTCATCGGATCCATTGATGACATAGACATCTACTCCAAGTTCATTGCACAGTGCTTTTGCTACTGTCGTCTTTCCAATTCCAGGGGGACCAGAGAGAAGCATATTAGGAAGTTCACCTGCCTTCAAAAAATCTTTGAAAGTTTTCTTGATATTGTCAGGAAGAATGCAATCCTCAATGGTTTTGGGACGATATTTTTCAACCCAAATAAAGTCACTCATAATCAAATAAAATCAGTTTGTTTTTTTAACTCTTCTGGAAGTTCATCTGTCCAGATAAAATCAGAGTGAGTATCATCAATGTCTGGTTCAAACATTTCATCCACTTCTACCAAGTATAGCATAGTTGGTGTGTGAGTTGCACGCTCTTCTGGAACATTGGGGAAAAAGTAGTTTGAGAATCCAATCAATTTGAAATTTGGAAAATGTCTTCCAATTTCTCTGGTTTGAACTCTCTTTGCAAGTTCTTGGATGGTCTCCTTGAACAACATTCTTCCACCAATAACCCAGTAAACACCTTTAACTGGCTCTTGGGTCCTCTTTATCAATAAGTATTTGTCTTGACATTTAATCAAAAAGTCAACACAAAATACTGGAAATGATTTTATGATTCTCCTATAGTCTTCTTCAGGTATAAACACAATCAAATCCAATCAGGTTTTTTTCAATTCAGAGGTGGGGACAATTTTCCACCATTCATTCCCATCAAAAACATACAACTTGTGAGCATCTTTGTCAAGGAAGATATCACCTTTACCTTTTTCTACAAGGTGCCAAGGAGCATATAAAGGACCATCATAATCTTTTTTCTTCATGCCAAAGGTCTTACAAATTGTTCACTCACTATGTCAGTAGCACACATCATATCATACATGTATGTCACTGCAGCACGTGGAACTGTATGATCTCCACAAGTAAAGACATCACATACTGCCATCCCATTCTCTGGCCAGGTGTGAATGCTAATGTGACTCTCAGCAAGAAGAGCAATAGCAGTCACACCTTGAGGATCAAACTTGTGAGATGAGACATTTAACAATGTACTCTTACAGACTTGTGCTGCATGAACAAGTACATTGCGAATGTGTGCCTCATCATCAAGAAGATTTTCAGAGCAACCTTTCAGTGTAAAAAGGATGTGCCTCATCATCCAAAGGTAGAATCAGGTTCAAGGGCAATCCAATAAGTCAGGTCATAACCTTTATTACTGAAGCTGGCAAGTAGTTTTTGGGAAACCACAACCTCATAGGTTCCAGGAATAATTTTGATATTCTCTACCTTAAAGTTGAAAGTGAACTCTGTATCTGTTTCACCAACAACAATAGAGAAGTCATTGGAGGTGTCATTCTTCTTGTCACGAACAACCAGTTTGACAACACCATTCTCACCAATAGCAGAGATATCAGGAAGTTGATACACTGCTGCTGCCTTCATCAACTTATCAAGTTGAGTAGTATCAAGCTCAAAACATACATCTTGACTGGGAAGAGAAATGTCTTTATCAGGTGGGGTGACAATTACACTCTTATCAGCAAAGAAGTACTTAGATCGCATACGACCTTCTTTAATAACAACATAACTGTCATTATCAAAATCAAGGTCAGGACTGTGGTGAAGACCAAGACCATTGAGGAATTGGTTCAAATCATAGATACCAAAATCCTTGGGAAACTCCTCCTCTACAGTTGCCTCTGCAAGGATATTTTTCATCACACTGATAGTGCGAAGTTTCTTACCTTCCTTAAAAAGGATAGATTGATTGATAGAAGAAAAGTTCTTCAGAATGTTAACAGTTTTATCAGAAAGTTTCATAACCATTGTTATTTTTAGTGTGAAGACCAGAGAAGTGGTAGAGGAGAACACAATAGTGAATTGCCTTCAGAATGTCAAGTTTGGACTTGCCATTCTTCTTACCAAAGCGAGAAAGATACTTGATTGCATTGGATCTACAGAATGCCTCTGCATCACCAATACTTTCAATCAAATCAAGAGTCTGAGTTTTAGAATCTTGAGAAGTGTAATGCGATTTGTAAGTTCCAGAAAGATAATCTTGAATTTCTTTCAATGTCAAATCTTCCTCATATTTCCAGAATCCATTAGTAGATTCACGGATTACATTTGTCAAAGCATTGTCACTGATAATGTCTTTTTCAGAAACATTGTTATTACTGAAAGAAATGTGATCTTCACCCATTCCACCAACCACTGTAAATGGAGTGGGTGTCCATTCATATCCAGTTCTAAGAATCTCTTTATCAATTTGCTCAGTCATATAGGAAAGATGTACCTCTTAGTATTATATCAAAAAGAAATGTCTTGGTCAATATTCATTTTGAAATCTCCATCAACTTTGTCATAAAGTTCAAGGAAAGATGCTTTAGTTTCATCATCAAATCGATTGATACACACCTGAATTGCCTTTGCCTTGTCTCCAAAGATACTATAGGCACGAATGATGTGAACCAAACGACGAGTGCTGATTACTTCATCAATGCCACCATCATAAAAGGTCTTACGAATAATGTCTGCCCAATCTACCAGGTGCTTGCAGAAAGAAGCATCAGAAATATTCAATGCCTTGGAAATATTTTGAAGGATCTTCTGTTCAGACGTCAGAGGAGGATACTCTTGTTCAAAAGTCACACAGAAACGCTCAAGGAATGCCTCATTGAGAACATTGGTGCCAATGAATCGTCCATCATCAGAACCCTTACCTTTGGTATTAGCAGTAGCAATCACATTGAAACCCTCTACTGGTTTCACATAGCGACCAGTTTTCTTCAGGAAAACTCCCTTACCCTCTAGAATAGACTGCAGACACAAAATCTTATTAGATGCCAAGTCAACTTCATCTAGAAGCAGCACTGCTCCACGTTCCAGAGCCTCCACAACGGGTCCATTATGCCAGACAGTTTCGCCATTAACAAGACGGAACCCACCAATAAGATCATCCTCGTCAGTCTCAATGGTGATGTTTACACGAATGAGCTCCTTATTTAGTTGAGCACATGCTTGTTCAACACAGAACGTCTTACCATTACCTGAAAGACCCGTAATGAACGTTGGATAAAACAGATTGGACTGAATAATTTTTTTAATATCACCAAAGTTACCAAACTTGACGAAGGTATCATCTTTTTCTGGAATAAGGTTTTGTTCAACAGCAGGCAAAGCAGCAGGTGCCTGATAGTTCTTTTCCAATTTCTCTTGTGCTTCTAGAATTGTCAGATTCCATTTAGCACGACCAACTTTATATGGTTCAAGTTTCTTACTAATAGTTACAGGAGTACTGCCATTGAGAGCACACCAAGCTTTGATGTCAGCGCTAGTGATTACATCCCCATAGAGTGCCTGGAGAGAAGAGACAACATATTCAGTGGAGAGTGCCATAATCAGTGAGTTGTGTATTCAACAGATTTATTATACAGCAAAAGGGGGTTCTTCAAACCCCCTCCCAGACAGTTCCATAATTGGTCAAGAGACCAAATCAATAAAGTGACCTAGCACTTTTTTATTTAGAGTCTTTGCTTTCAAAGACTTGGCAAAAGCAGATCTGATTTTTGTTTTAGATGCATCTTCCTCAACTTCAAACTCAATACTATTAGAAAGAGAATTTGACATCAAAGCAAAATAAGAATCATATCCAGAATTTTTAATAAAATGAGATTTTTCCTTTCTGGACTTTTTCAAAGTAACATCAGAAACTTCTTCATACCTACGAATGAAGTAACTGAAGTCCCTGCTTTCAACTAGACGAATGCCAATAAAGTTGGTGTTAGGAAAAGATTCTTTCAAGTCTTTGAGAAGACCTTCAGTAAACTTCCAATACTCATATCCAAGATAAGTAACACAACCAGTCCTACGATTACGAAGATAAGAATTAGCACTCAAACCTCTGGGACCAAGTTGCTCACCTCCATCATAATAATTCTTATAATATTTGTAAGATGGAAGTGGGGATGCCTCACCATCAGTAAGAATTACACACTGAACTTTCTGAAGATTATTTTGCTTCTTGAACTGTGGAATGAGTTTATGAAGACAAATCAATGACTCATTCAAAGGAGTGCCAGAGAGTTGGAAAGATGCAGGTGTTTTATAATCAACATAGTTTTGAAAGGTATATACAACCCTCCAGATATTAGAGAGATGTGTTTCAAAATCTTTCTTTGAGGATTTGCTGCTGAAAAAGTGCATTAGAGAAAAGTCTTTATCAACAACAAGATCATCCTCAACTTTTACTGGTTCTATATCCTCTTTGATATAGGAATGTGTAAAGGCATAAACATCAAATGGAATGCCAACTTTTTTACAGAACCAGATGAGGTTATAAAGTTGCTTTGTGGTATCAAGAAGATAGTCTGCCATTGAACCAGACCAATCAAGAATGAAAATCATTCCGTGACTTTTTCCTTCAGGAACAATAGTAATCTTCTTGAACAAATCTTCATTGTACTTGTAGGTATGAAGTTTTGTGCAATCCAGTGTTCCAGTCTTGCTCACAGAAGAACGTGAGTAAGCATCTGCAGACTTTTTACATTCAAACTCTTTGACAAGATAACTAACTTCCTTACTAGAACTCTTTTTGAATTCTTTATATGCATTGTCAGCACTGGTAAAGTCAGCAACATACTCCATCTTTTCTCCCCTACTATTCTCATAAAAGAGAGGAATTTGTTGTTCTGCCCAATAAGAACTTAAAACTTCATGAAGTTCAGAGGTTGAAATGATATGTTCATCAAGGTTCACATCAGGAATATGACAATAACGGTTTTCATAACCATCCATATTGCCATTCAGGTTCTTCACATTCTCACTGAACATCTGGTCAGTAGTTAGTTCAGGTTCTTTCTCTACCTTTTCAGTTTGTGAACCATCCTGCTGCTGATTCTTTTCTTCCTCTTCACCTTCATCTCCACTGGATCCAGAAGGCGAATTGCTACTTCCACCTTCAGAAGAACTAGTATTTGGTTGCTGCTCTACTTCTTCCTCTTTGTTCAACTCTTTCTTACAAGCATCATATAGCAGTTGAGCTGCAAGAAGAACATCAGCAAAGGTTTCAGTTTCTCCAATCATAGAGACAATATCCATTTCACTTTCAGAGAAAGGAATATTAGTAAAGTTTCCAATTTTATAGTATAGATTTACACGATCAGCAAGACTCATTTTAGGGATATCTTCACCCTCTAAGCAAAAGAAGTCTTTATCATTCAGTTCCTGATATCCACCATAGAAACTCTTGGAGATACCAGCATACTTACGCTTCATCAACTTTTCAATGCGAACATCCTCTACTACATTGACAAAGGACATGGGAATATCTACCTTACTTTCCCACTTTTCATTGGGAGTATACAGAGCATGACCAACCTCATGCCCAACTAACATATCATAAACAACATTAGAGGCACGCTTCCACATAGGAAGAGTCAACACCCTTGTATCAACATTAAAAGAGGCAGTTTCTACATTTTTATTTTCAACCACAAGGTCCTCAGTAGCCAACAGTTTGGCGAGTTGAGACTTGATTTCGTAATTAACAGGCATTGATCTCTGTCTGTGTTTTTACTAGTATACAAAAAAACCTCCCAGTGGTGTGGGAGGTTGTGGCAGTTATAAAAGTGGGGGGTATTAGTCTTTTGCAGAATTAAGTTATAGTTTCTCAACTCCAGTCTATATATACAATTTCTTAAGATTTGTTACATTTCTATACATAAAAAAGAAGCACCCTTGAGTTTCCTCTTGAGTGCTTGCCTTCTCTTTTTTGCTTGTCTCAGTGCCTGAGGTTTGAGTTTCCTCTTTTGGTCTTTTCCTGAGTTGTGTTGCCAGTTAGGGTATTTCATAGTTGAGAGCAGAAAAGTCTTTTCTGTAAAAAAGTTTGACCCGTTCTATGAGAGCATCAGTTTTTTTCAACTTGTTTGCCTCATAAGAGAATTTATAATACTTTACGCCTTTATCCATACGAATGTCAACGCCCACTATGCCACTTATCCAACTGGAGAACTCTTCACCTAGACCATCCTCTAATTTCCAAATATGAGTCTTATCCGAAATATAATCTACTTGTGGTCTATACCAGTTGTATGAACCCTCCAGGGGGAGGTTATGAATCATACCATCAAAATGCATTTCATCTTCCATCAACTCCTGAATATCATCGCCATATGCTTTCTTCAGGTAGATAGAAGCAGAGATAAATCTGTCGATTGGATTTCTAACAATACAAATGTGTGGTATATCTTTCACATCATAATACTTCTCATAGTATTCTCTGTGGAAGTGTGCCTGCTCTACACTATTGTAGAATTTATATTTTTTATCAAGACCTAAACATTTGTCCCAGTCCCATCCATATGCTTCTAGGTTTTTTTCTACAAACCTACCACCAGTTCTAGGAATGTGAATAAAGAGGAACCTTTTGCCACTCTCAAGATGCTCATAAATTGCCATCAGACCACCCTACTGAATCCCTGCTTCTTCTCAAATCTGATGACACTCTGGAATCTATCTTCCATTCCAGTCTTGTGAGAGATCACAAAGATGTTTGCATCACTGATGACATACTTGATGATTTTGAGAAACTCATCTGTTCCAAATCCATCAAGAGAGGAATCAAAGACTTCATCCATAATCAGGAGATTGGTATTGACTGAATTCTTGAACCTGGCAACTTCCCTCCAAGTAAAGAGAAGTGCCAAGTCAATACGCATTTTTTCTCCTTCAGAGAAAGATGAATACGAGAAGTCCTCGTGAATAGGTGATTGAATTGTTTCATTAAACTCCTCATCAAGTGTAAAGTTGATGTAGAAGTCCATCATCTGGAGATACTTATTAACCTGCTGGTTGATAAGAGGAAGATACTTCTTGATGATTTTGGTTTTTACTCCACCATCTTTCAGAAGATTATAAGTGAAGTCATAGTAGGAAGTCTTTTCTCTTTTCTCACCCAGTTCAGTATAAGTTTTTTGGAGATTGGTTTTAAATTCTTTTAGTTTTACATTCTCAGAATTTCTGTTTGCAAGTCCCTTGGTAAGAGTTTGAATTTCAGATTCAAGTTGCTTGATTTGCTTTTGGCAACTAGTAATGTTTGTATTGTTCTTAGTAATGCCATTAAGTTGGTTGGAGATTACATCTGAGATGTTATTAAAGGTGGACTCCCTCATCTCCTCTTTTAGAATTGCTTCTTCGAGTTCCTGGAAACCCTTCTGCAATTCCTCTTGCTTATTTTTAGAGTCCGTAATTCTATTTACACGAAACTCTTCTTTCAGATCTTGATTGCAAGTGGGGCAAACCGTATTTTCTGTAAAGAAATTACACTCTTCTTCAATGTGTGCAATCTTTGCAGACATTTTTCCTCTTATATTATTCAGTTTCCGAACTTGTGTCTTAGCAGACTCAAAGGTCTTCAATTCCTCTTTGTATGACTCTACAACTGCCTGCAACTTCTCATTATCCTGCATGTATGCAGTTACTTGATTATCAAGGTCATCAATCCTGTCTTCTTTGTATTTGATATCAGTCTGACTCTTGGTCTCAATCTCATCAATAAACTTTTGCTGCATCTCTGCTTTATCTTTGAGAGAATCTTTCTTTAGTTCAAGAGTTCTAGACTCGTCCTTACAAATCCTAATCTTATCCTTGATGAGGTTATTCATTGCAGAGAAGATTTTGATATCGAGCAGGTCTTCAATAACCTCTCTGCGACTAGATGCGGTCAGTTGCATAAAGGGGACAAAGGTGCTGCTACCAAGAACCACGATCTGTGTGAAAGACTTGTAGTTCATCTTTAGAACGTTCTGCTCCAACCACTTCTGCTGGTCTACTGCAGATGCACTTTGATCTAGTGGTTTGCCGTCTCGGTAAATCTCAAAGACAGCAGGTTTAATTCCCCTTACAACTTTCCACTCAACATTATTGACACTAAACTCAATTTCAACTCTACAGTCCTTCTCGTTGATAGAGTTGACAAGTTGAGGTTTGTTGATACGTCTGAATGCTTTACCATACAGAGAGAATGTCAGTGCATCTAGGATAGTCGATTTCCCTGCCCCGTTAGAACCAATAATCAATGTGGTTCCACTTTCGGTAAAATCAACTTTGGTTTCGTGTTGTCCTGTTGAGAGAAAATTTTTCCAGGAGATTGTCTTAAAAAGAATCATAAGAAATATCAGGGGGAATCACAATGTCATTAGGCGTAATGATGGTGTATCTGTGACCGTGAATCTCACAGGTCTTTACCATCAAGTCATCATCTATCTCTAGCACATTCATTTCAGGAAAATGATTTTCCTCTTCCAACATCATAGCATAGCGAGCAGCATCGTCCTCATCTTCGAAGATGTAGAGGACCTGTTCTCCCTCATCATCTGTGACCGAAAAGGCACCCTCTACCTCTTTACCAGCAATTGTCAGAATAAACATTAGATCAACTCACATGCTTCTTGATAGACCTCCTTCAACATCTTCTGGATGATTGACTTATCCAGATGTGTTTCAGATTCCTCAATATATCTATCAAGGATTGAAAGAGTATCTTCAGACTCATACTCTTGAGTCTCTTCATAGATGCCACCGAAATCAAAATTTTCCACAACCTTGAGTTCAGCAACACCAACAGAGTAAAGTTTGTCAATAAATTTTTCAAATTTAACTGAGTCAGTCTTCTTCCTAACTACCACCTTTACAATCTTGTCTTCATACTCAGTGGCATTGAACATTTGATGGTCGGTGTCTTCATAATAAATGTTCCTAAACAACTTGTATGGATTGTTGATTGGAGTGTGTTCCAGGGTTTCAGTATCAAAGATATGGAAACCTCTGGTGTCATTCACATCACTCCAGAACATCTCATAGGGATTACCTAGGTAAAATACTGTTCCATTGTCCGATCGAGTGTGATAGTGACCAGAGAAGACCTTGGTGAACTTCTCAAATAGTTTGCTCTCAAGACCGTGGTCCATGATGATTTGGCGATTAACTCTAAATCCTGAGAGTTCAAGGTGCCCCATCGCACATGTGCAATTTGAGTCTTGAATAAGTTTGATAGTAGTTTCTTCATTTTCTTGATTGATCCATGGAATCATTAATGTGTTCAAATTTCCCAGTTTTACTTCTGTGGGAGAAGAATATACATGAACATTTGGATATTCTCTCAGGAGAAGGTCCACTGCATTGACAGAATTAGTATTCTTATAGTATGCAGTATGATTGCCGACAATCGTGTGAACCTCAACTCCCATGTCACAGAGTTTGTCATAGTAGTTGTTCTTTGCCCAAGACAGAGCAGAGAAGTCAATACCCTTGCGACTATCAAAGGTATCACCCATATCAACAACAGTGGTAATACCTTCTTTCTCTAGAGTTGAAAAAAATACGTTCTGATAAAACTTCAAGAAATAATCATGAAACAACTTGGAGTTCTTTCTGGCACCAAAGTGTTGATCCGTAATAATGGCAACTTTCATCAGTATCTCAATTTGCTATGAACAGAATCCTTGATTGAGTTGTAGTCAGAATAATTGCTGGCATCAAGATCATTTGCATCAAAGACTTCATCAAAGTCAGTCTTCTCAAGAATCTTGTTCTTGATTTCCAACTGCTTCTTCTCTTGAGAGATTCGTCTCAAGAAAGCGTAATAGATGATTTGGGTGAAGTATGCAAAGGGATTCTTAGACTTTTCTGGATCAAAGTTGTGAATGTATCTTACACAGTTCTCAATGCCATCACAAATCATATCATCCTTGAACATATAGTTCACGAAGTTTGGTTTGTATGATAGGTGATTGGCAATCTTAAGAAAGCATTCCCCAACGTATCTGGGAATCTTTGGTTTTGGTTTTCCCTTTTCTTCTGCTCTCTTCACCTCAGCAAAATAATTTTCAAGAGCCTCTAAGAACTCCTTGTTATTTACATAGTGTTCGGAGTTCTTACCTCTTCTCATTGCATTAAAGGTAGGTGATACGACAGACATAATAAAGGTTTCTCTGTATTCATTGTACCAGAGATCTCAATAGTTGACAAGTTTCTAAATGTCCAGTAGACTAGGTTTGTCGCCGTTAAAGAGAAATAATAGCTTTAAGTACTTAGAGATTATATAGTTTCTCTAGGATCTCTTTGGCATCAGTTACTGTAGAAATGAAACCCATTTTCTTGGTAGGTTTCATCTCAGTGGTTTGATGAGACCTTCTTACATAGTCTTGGTAGTTAGTAATCATTTCAATATCAGATGATTCAGACATAGTAAGAATGTCATCTAATTCAAGAATGAACATATCTTCGGTACTAGTCTTTAACCAAGGTTCAAGTTTGTATCCTGCCATTCTACCTCTAACCTTAATTTCTTCTAGAACGATAGGATTAGTGATAACTACATAGACCTTATCGCCTTCATCAGATGCTGCTACTTTGGCAAATATTTCATCACCACATTTAAGTTTTATTGTTGCATAGAAATCGTCTTCTATCATAAGCAAACCCTCCCTAATCTTTTATGTTTATTGATATGATCTCATAGTTAAATTGTTCTTGTACATAGATTTTTACTCTTTCAATAAAGTGATTCAATGTATAGTTCTTTCTAGAACCAACTGTTAAATCATCAGCAATATCATACAATCTAGCTTTGACCTTATCCTTGCCTTTTCTTAGGACTCTACCAATACTCTGTAAGTTTCTAACTCTAGATTTTGATGGAGAGGCAAAGATAACATTGTGTAAGTTCTTAATGTTGATGCCTGTGCTGAAGGTTCCATAGGATGCAACAATAATTGCATCTTTCTCTTGCTCAGTAATTTTTCTTACAAGTTCTCTGTCTTCAGCATCTACGCCACCATGGATGAAGAAAACTTTTCTACCATCCTTGACACTGCTATTTATCAATTCAAAAAGAACCTTTCCATGTGCTTCCACTCTACTAAAGAGGATAAGAGTATTGCCATTCAAATCAACGGCAAGATTCTTAATGAAATTATTTCTTTTTTCATGTGAGATAAGGAATTGAATTTCATCTTCATAGGTATCAAACTTTTGTGGTTTATATTTGAGAACAAGACACTGAATATCTAATGTTGCAAGATGTCCTTCATCAATAAGTTTCTTCGTTCCTGTTACTTTGTATGATGGTCCAAATAGTCCCTCTAAGACCCACTTATGCGTCTGTGTGCCGTCTAAAGTTCCTGTGAACCCATAACGATACTTAGCGTGATGAAGTTTGTCCATGATACCTACCAGTGACTTGCTCTTAAACAAGTGTGCTTCATCACCAATAACTACATCATATTCTTCAAAAAATGACCTTTCTAGTTGATAAACAGATTGCCAAGTAGTAATGGTTACATCACTCTGATTACTTCTCTCCCTTCCAGAATAGATTCTATGGCAGTGATTCTCTGCATCCCACCCATAGTCCTTGAAGTCCTTATACATTTGCTCTACAAGGGACGTAGTAGGCACTACAAGGAGGATCTTCTTCCCTTTAGATACAAAGTACCTAACCACTGAATAAATCATAAATGACTTACCAGAAGCAGTAGGACTGATTAAAAGTTTTCTGTTATATCTCAGTGCTTCATAAACTGCTTCAATCTGATAATCTCTTGGTGTGATATCAGGAGATAGCACTTTCATATAATCCTTTACACCTTCCAGTGAAATCATCTCATTGACTTCAAATGGAGGACCGTAAAACTTATTATTTTCAAACTTATACGAATATCCAGCATTCTCACAGAACGCAACAATCTTATCCAGAAGACCAACATAGATCCTCTTAGTTTTCATATTGAAGAGATGCACATATCCATCCCAGTACTTGCTTCTGTACTGAGGCATGAATTTCTTATTTGGAACCTCAAAGGTAAACCTGTCCCTCAACTCATACTCAATGTGAGGTTCAGTGTTTACCTTCAAGTAAACCTCATTTACTTTTTGAATAACAAGGTCTGCCATCAATATATCTTCACTTGAAGATATTTATTAACCCAGACCAGCAGTGAATCTCATAAACTCAATAGCATTCTTAATTTGATAAGTTCTATTTGTTATCTGTTTAAGAATGTTCTCCAGATACTGAAGCATTGTTTCATA
>Ga0208898_1001183_pt1 | contig 17670 bp, 24 predicted proteins | sample VirMetDEL_Mar_4_FD_184513 | JGI IMG/M metagenome (GOLD analysis project Ga0208898, IMG submission 184513) | Aqueous microbial communities from the Delaware River and Bay under freshwater to marine salinity gradient to study organic matter... | ecosystem: Environmental > Aquatic > Marine >...
GTTTAAAAATCCAGAAAATGTTATTAGAAGAATAGAAACCATTGATCCAAATATCAATCCCAGCAATGACAGAGAATATTCAGCTACACTTCAACCAAGCGTAAATGAAATACCTTTGGTGTTTGGCAAGGCTCTTGTAACACCTGTACCTATTTTTAAAATAGATGGACCAGAAGAGTTTTTAGGCTTTGACGGCGAAGCAACCAAAAGCAAAATGATATTTTATGCATTGAGTGCAAACACACACAACAGAGAGATTTTTAGTGGTGGCGATTTTATTGAAAACATTTACATAGATGGAACTCTTGTAACTGGAGCAGTTACTATATCTCCTAATACAGGCGATAGAGGTCCAACAGTTGATTGGAAAGAAGGAAAAACTGCTTCAACAAACGGAGCGTTAGGTGCTTGTTTGAACGCAGGTGGCCCGAGCAGCAACTTTGGTGGAAACACAGGTCGTTTTAGACAAAATGTTTATTTTGGTTTTGTAAAAGCAGGCAGTGATTTTACAGAACACGCTTTTTGGGAAACCTTTGGTGGCGCTTATGCTGACGGTCGTCCTTATCCTAATATGTTGCAAGGCGGATTTCCTGACAACAAAGATTTTGATATGTTGGTTGTTTTTTACAAGTTCAACAAACAATATTTCAGCAACGAAAATCCTGATCTACAGGTTACATATCAAAGATATCCAAGATTTAAAAGTGGCGAAAGTAACACTCCTGACGCAAGATATACACCCACTGTAGGAAACTGCATATTGGAAATATTGGACAACAGTGAATGGGGTATGGGTCTGCGCAACAACGCTGGCGACTACGAATACAATGATTTTAAAAATGTAGGCCCGTTGATGGCTGGTGTGTTTTCAATATCAAACAAACCTTTGATTGAAATATTGCGTACAATAGATGGCGAACAAACAGATCGTCAACTGTTTGAACAAGAAGGTAGACTGAGATATGCAGCAACCAATGATTCAGGTTTAACCATCACTGATGATAATATCATAGAAGAGATTGAAGTTCAATATCCTGACAGTACAGTTGCTCCAACAAAACTTATTGCAACTTATGAAAGTTTTGTAGGCGGCTCAACTGAAATAGAAATAGGCACAGACAACACAAATGTGGTCAGCATAAATCTCTACACTGCAACCGATTTGGCAAGCGCACAAACACTTGCAACAAAAATATGGAACCAGTTCAACAACACCATAACAATAACATTTAGAGCTGACAAAAGTATGCATCAGTTTGGTTTAAGAGATGTAGTTGATTTGAGCACACAAGTTTTTTCAGCAACTGATTGTATAATCGTTGATATGGTGCAAAACCCTGATTATACTTTTAATATGACGCTGGAAGCAGATGCTGGAACAGCAGCACCAACTCCAATCCTTAGAAGCAAAACTCCTGTTATTCAAATAGGTGACGGACTTTACAGACCACCAGATCAAGAGATTGATGGCGACTTTCCACCATCACCAAGAATCATTAATCCGGTTAACTACAAAATAATATCAGGTCTTGAGCATCCTTACAACTTCAACACAGGAAGTGTAAACACTGCATGGTATTTGGGCGGCACCACAGACGGTACTACCAAAGACACAAGATATGATGCAAATGGGTTAAGAACAAGATTTATTAGAAATCAAGGTGGCGGCGCAACATACACAACTGATTATAGTTTGATTTGGAGAAACGAAGCTGCGCCGGCGCCTACTGCTATAATCTATGCAGCTGATAACGGAATGACAGCAGCCGAACGTGCCAGCAATCCTGTTGGAGTTGGTTTGTGGAACAAAGGCAAAATGCAGTATAGATTTAAATATCCAGGATTTTTCAATGATGTGCCACAGGCTATTAAAATAAACAACGGCACAAGCTGGGTCACAAGTTTTACAACTTGGCCAACAATATACAGCACCAATCCTACATATCCAGGAGGATTAGATCCATTTGAACAAAACGACAATCAACTAGATTATGTGTTTCAAGTTGGAGAGATTGATTACGGAAACCCCTATAACTATCGTTATGTTCACACATTAGACAGCGACACATTTTATCGTCCTTCAAGTAATAGATTTTTTATGATTGATCCTTTGATGAAACGCAGCGGTGTTTATAGGTTGCATTTTACAGCAATATTTGGAGATGTAAGAAGCCCAGAAAGAGTAGAGTACATTGGTTCAACCAGCATGTGGGGCGATGAAAGAAGTATTCAAGATGCAGACGAAGGTGAAGCAATAGCCACAGGCGCATATTTTGGAAAAGTTTACACACCAAACTACACAGCACCACCTGACAGGGATTTAACGTAATGACAGAAACAATACTAACAGGACGCAGAGAAGGATCTGTAATAACAGTTGATCAAGACATCAACTGGGGTGATTTAGCATCATCGCCTTATGGCAGTTGGAGCAACTGGAACAGTTGGAAAGTCAGCACAGGACTCACAGTGAGTGTGCAAATAGATGATGATCAAGGCAGTGAAGGTTATAGAGTGCCGCTGATCAATGTAGAAAAAATAGCAGACTCAATGACCATTAGTTTGAAAATCAGCAGCACAGGCACATTCACAGGCGAAGAAACCACCATCAACTTTGTTGAAGATACACCTGTAACATATGCCACAGGTAGATACTATAGATGGACTGTTACACTAACAGGTTCCACAGCGCCTTATTTGTTGGATTATTTTACACAGTACAACGAAAATCTACAAGTACAAACACTGGAAGATGTGGATGTGTTTGGCAGTTATACAACCACACTCATCACAGATTTGGGTTTGGTAAGAAACATTCAAGCCACAGCACTGCAAGGCGAACCATATGTTGAAGCAGATTACATCATCGAAAGCCAAGGCAGTGAATATTTGAGAACAGCTAAAACTGTTACCAACAGTGGATCGGTTGTGATTGACACTGCAACTAAAAAGTTTGGAACTGGCAGTTTTTATTGGGATGCAGATAGATTATTAACTGTGGACATGTTGCAAGACAATGATCATGGTTCCAATGATTTTACATACGAAACATGGGTGAATGTAGACAGCAGCTTTGCAAACACAGTTGATGTATTTAGAATACTCAACACCAACAGCGACAGTGCCGCAGCAGGTGCAATAAGAATATCAGGGATTAGTAATGCCACAGGTGGTACAGAAAATCTTTGGAGACTTGATTATGACATAGACATTGACGACACACAATATGGTGTGAGTTTGGGATTGTCGCCTACACTTGCATATGACACCTGGCATCACATAGCATTTGTTAGAGAAGGAAGCAGTCTTCGACTTTTTGCAAACGGAAGTCTATTGAGCACTGAAACTATAACTGGCAGTGGAGTTGCAGATGATACAACCAGCACTTTGTATTTGGGCAGTGGTGACGGCAACTACTATAGAGGTTATATAGACGAAGCAAGAATCAGCAGCAGTGCAAGATATACTTCAGCATTTACACCACAGCCATTTCCATTTACAAATGACGCCAACACCCTACTGCTTTTACACGCAGATGACTTCACAGACGATGGCGGCACCGTGTATGGCGATGATGCATATATAGTGGTGCAAGCAGGTGGATCGCCGGTGATCAAACAAAAGAACCCACCACAGGTAGAAGTTGTGGATTATTCAGGCAACCCTTGGGATGGCACAGTTGATGTTGTTCTTAGAGGATTGCCAAAAGTAGTGTATGACGGATTTAGAGTACGAGCAGTAACAATAGAAGGAGCAGTATAATGGCTTGGGGAAACGCAGGAAACGTAGTAACAGCAAACTTGGACAATGACGCAGATGATCCAAGTTTGGCAAGAGCAGATTTAGAAGCAGGATTCATAGAGCTTCAAGCAGTGATCAATGGAAGAAACACCACCAATGGTGTGGCAGGATTGGACGCTAATGGATTGGTGCCAAACACTGTGCTGCCCAGCACAATCATCAGCAGTGTGGGCAATGATCTAATATTAGATCCGGACACAGACAAAGTTGAAATACAACACATCATCAACTTGAATCCACAAACTGTTGCACAACTTGATGCAAGAACAGACAAAGCCGCAGGCGATGTAGCATATTGCAGTGATGGAAACGCTGGTGCAGCATGTGTGGCAGTGTACGATGGCAGCAACTGGGTAGTGGTCGCATTAGGATCCGCTATAAGTGCAACATGATAAAACACAGAAGCAGAATGACACTAGATGAGATCAAACAAGATGATGAGTACAGACAACGTCTTTATGTCAAGTGGCGTCACAGACAGTGTTGTCCCGAATGCGAACACGATCACGTGCAAATGCGATTGATTGGCATGGAAAGTTTAGGTCAAAATAAAAAATGGAAAATCGACTGCAAAAGCTGTAAAGTGTTTTGGTTTTCACCTGAACTGGGTTAAATACATTTGGATGCTGCATTGTAGTATTCGTTCGCTCAAGATAGGATTGGAGGCAGCAATGTCTTCAATCTTTCTTTTGAATAATAAAAACAAGATAAATATTTGCGTGAGTTAGAAGCACCTGTTGCTTGTACACAAGACTGCCATTTTATGTTTCTATCTCCGTAGCTAACTCACAAGCCCTTGTAGTTTATTCCTATTCTACAAGGGCTTTTTTCTTTAAAATGGCGTTAAAAACAAAACTTGTAGAATGGCACATTATTTTGTGCCAAATGTCAATAACAAGCAAACTTTTACACACAATATAGTATCGTCTAAAAAACTTGTTCTTTATGTGTGTTTGAGTAGCACTATGGCTGAAATCACAGAAATATTTTTAAACAGGCGTTAAAATGGCGTTAAATGGTAAATCTCTTTTGAACCGGTTTTTTGTAAAAAAGGCTAAATATATGTACAAGGAGATAAACAATGGCAATGACAAAAAGACAAACGCCCGAACAACGTGCAAACTATAGATACGCAATGTACCGCTGGAGTTTCAAGCACAAGAACCGAACCACTGATGGAATGATGACCAGACCTGAATGGGAAGCGTGGCATGTGAGCCAAGGCAAAGACACAGGCAGACCCATAGATCTTAGAAGAAGATTAGGACCAAGACCAGATGAATACAGCAAGCTGAGATTCTATAGACACAGAGCACAAGCCAAGTACAGAAAAATCAGCTTTGAGTTCACTTGGGAAGAATGGCATGCTTGGTGGCTGTCGCACGGTATTGATAGAAACATACCCAGTGAAGAGCGTGGCGCACAAAGATTGTGCATGTGTAGATACAAAGATATTGGCCCATATGCACCTGACAATGTGTATCTTGCAACACTTGCACAAAACTCAAGTGACGCCAAAAGAAGTGAAAGCCAAAAGCGCGGCGGCAGACCCAAAGGCAGCAAAAACAAGCCAAAAAACACTTGACAAAACACCCTAAAGGTTGTTATTATAACAGCGTTAGTAAGGTTGGTATAAGATGAACTCCATCTGGTACCTAATAAAAACAGAGTATCCCTTGATTGGGGTACTCTACTACAAACAAAAATAGGAAAAGCAAAATGATCACAAAACTAAAAAAACACGACAAATGTCCTGTGAGCATCAACAAATGCAAGAAGGATCACGCACACTATGCACAGCTGGTTTGCGACCGACACAAAACTCACATTCAATGGCTGAGCCAAGAGGATGTAAAAACCATCCTTGGGAGACTGTTATGAGCAGAGTTGATGAAATATTTGCACAGGCCGGACTTCCACCACGCAATGCCAAAAAGAGCATAGACTATTATAACATAGATAACATAGTAGAACATACTAATAATATACAAGAACAATATTGTGCAAACACAATGTCTCTTGGCAAGTTCAACTCAGAGACTTCGTCTCAAATATCAAGTGTTTCACTCAAGGGGAAGGAACCTCTTGATTCTGGGAGTGGTGTTGAGGAGGCGCCGTTTGGACCCCACAACATCAAAAGAGCCCTGTGGCAAGTGTTTAAAAACACCAGCGGACAATACAAACTCAAGTGCCGTTTGAATATGACTGATGGCGACAATGTTGAGTTTATTGCTCCACTGCAAAAGACACCCAAGAAAAGCAACTTTGTAAAACACGCACCTGACCCTGAACAAGCCAGCGAGTTTTGGCAACTGATTAGACGCGAAGTAAAGACCAGATACAGCATATTACCATTGGTGGGCAAGTTTCACGAGAAGGTTGGCAGCAGAAAGAATCACAAGCAAAGTTTCACTGTTGAGCCAGAATGTTTTGGTGCAGCATGGTTTGACAATGATTTGAAGTGTTATAGATTCACTGCAATGATATATGAACTGCAAATAGAAGATGAGATCATAGACAATGAATATTGTACTGACAAGCAAAAACAAAAAGGAGTAGTAGGACAACATCTTTGGATCAATCCTGCTCACGACACTAGAAAAAGACCAATCACAGCTGCCGAACGCAGACGTGCAAAAAAGCCAGCAAACTATGAATAAGGATTAGAATAAGTATATATGTAAGCCATTATAAAGGAGAACACCAATGCCAGCACAAAGAAAGTTCAAAGGAGCCGCACAGAAACTGAGAGCAAGGTTCCATGACTACAACTCACAAAGAAGATATAGAGGACAAAGCACAATCACTTGGGACGCATATAAGAAACGCACTCAAGGAGGAAAGAAGAAGCTAACAACCAAAAGGAAATAATAGTATGAACAAGAGCGAACGTATAAAAAGATTACAAGCAGAACTAGAAACATTAGAGAACAATGATAACACATTAGATGATGATCAACTAGAAGCACTACTATTTAGAATGAACAACATCGGATACAGTTTAAAAAGAATAGCAGACAGTCTAGGAGATATTAAACGTATGATGGCACAGGATAGAAGTGAGTTATGAGCTACATTTGAAATAGTATAACAGGCTTATGTATTGGCTTATGCACAGGCTTATAGTAAAGTAGTGCATGGGTAGAATACTCAAGAGAAGTATAAAGGGTATGCTTGTTGAACTATGGTAGAACTTGAAGCACTTGAGAAGGGATGCGACCAGCCGAGGTCAACCTCTTTTTTTCTTTGTTTTTCAATGGTTTATACCCCCAAGCTCACCCTATAGAGTTAAATCATTGATATCTAATGTGATTTTATTGTGAGTTTACCAGAAATAACCATAAAATAAACCGGTTGACTTACCGTACCCAACCGTGTTATAAAGGTAGTAGCAAGGTGAGGAAGGATGTGAGGCCATAAAAAAAAGATCCCTATGGTGGGGGATCCTGGTTGACCTTATTTTCAAGGTGTGCTACTATTCACCAGCTTACGAGGGGGCCGTCCTACCCACGGTGGGGAGTGGGGCTGCATTCCAATGCTACATCATATCTGCTTCAAAACGGGCCCCCCAAAAAAATTCGCCAAAGTCAAACTCCATAATCTCTTAGATGCATCGCTCCTACACGATCATTACCAGCGTAAAGACATTTTGCACCCAATGCCCTTGCCTGACGTGTGATCTCACGGTAGTTTAAACGGGGTGCTTCACGGTTATTAAGTGCTGCGTCAACTTCTTCTCCAACAAGTTTAAGATTGCTAATATTGCTGCCATCTAAGTTGCACCATTGATCCAAATAATCCATCAACTCTGTATAACCGTTTGCCACCGCCTCTTGCCGAAACTGTTTGTACAGTGCAGGATAATCTGCACTACGAACTCGGATTGTTTTTGTAATATACATCACAGTGCCTCCTTTACAAAACTATCATCACATATTGATTCAATAATATCATCAAAAACACCGTTGCCTTTATAATCTTTACGGATCTTTACAACTAACTCGTCACCTTGCTCACTCACAAGCAAACAATGTTCAGGCGTTGTGTATTCTGCTACAAACACCTTGTTGCCCTTGTATTCTTTGATGTCCCAAACTGATTTACCAATAATGTTCATCACGCTGTCTCCTCTAACAATAGGTTTTCAATATTGGCGGTTGGTGTATAATCATCAAACGGTGAAAACTTCCACAACATAATAAGACTATCGTCACTGCCATCTGTTGTAGGTAATGCACTCATAAAATACTTAAAACCATTGTTGTGCCAATACGCAACACGATCTCTAAATCGTTTTACAGTTACAACAGTGCCAACAACAGGCAAGTTGTCAATCTTGCTTTCGCACAACTGATTTCTAATAGTAGTTCCTATGCCTTTGCCTCTATAACCTTTTAGCAAGAAAAAACAGTTGATTGTCCAATATGCAACACCGTTGCCTTTGCCTCTGCCATCAAAGTTTACAACACCAACTGCTCGTTTACCGTCTACAATCAGTTGCGTTTGTCCAGTTGCAAGTTCGTTTTGCATTACCTTGATTGAACTGTTGTGATAAGTTTGTGATTCATATTCCTTGAAAAACTGTTTTAGCAAGTTGATTGCTATACGAGCATTTTTTTCAGTTGGTTTGACTTTTATTGCGTTTGTCATAGTGTAGTGCCTTTTCTGTTGTTGCCTATGTACAAGTTATAGCAGGGATCAACACGGTTGTCAACCCCTGATTGTGTTTTATGCAAACATTGCTGCAAAATCTTTTAGTTTATCGTCGCCTTGCGTTTTAAGTTGCTTGCTTAACAATGCAATGCCACCCAAGAAAGTTTTGAAACTGTTGTCGTCAACCTTCCACTCATCGTCGCCTACACGATTGCACAACTGCTCTGCCCACTCAGCATGGACACCATCACGCAACTTGGTTGGATCAAAGAACATATTGCCCAAGCACAAGTCTGTGTAGGATTTGTTTTTCTGGCTAAACCATGTGTTGAGTGTGAGCACTGTGTATTGTGTGTCTTTTGCATTGTTGGTGTTGTAAACTCTTAGAGTAACAACTTTGCGATTCCAATGTGTGAATCTGGCCATGCATACTCTGTCGCCTTCCCAAAAGGTGTCAAAGTCAACTGGCTTTTGGTTAAACTTTTCGTGGAACAAGTCTTTGACAGTGAACTCTACAAATGTCTTAATACCCAATGCTTTTGTAACGCGATCTTTGTAGTATTCGTCTGCGTTGAAAATGCCCATTTCTAGTAAATCATAAGGTGTGTCAGCCTTGCCGTGCTTGACTATTTCAAGCAGCATATCTGCAAGTGCTTGATTGTCGTCGTCGTAGTCAAAGATTTGTGTTTTTGCGTTTGTCATAGTATAGTGCCTTTTCTGTTGTTGCCTATACACTAAATATACTATAAAGGAGAGTACTTGTCAAGAGATTTTTTTGCTAACCGGAGGTATTTTTTTATAAAAATAATCAGGTTGCGTGTGGGCCAGTTTCACCACTTTAGCCCAGGTGGCTCTCTCTAAAGTTCTTCAAACAGTTGCTCGTAAGTTGTGCCTGAATCTTCTGGTGTGTTCCAAGCTGTTATTCTTCGAGTTGCTATATCCACATAAGCTGGGTCTAACTCACAGCCAATATAACGGTGTCCAAGTTCAACTGCGGCCATACCTGTACTACCACTGCCGTTGAAAGGATCAAGCACAACACTGTTTGGGGGTGTCACAAGTTGTATAAGATAACGCATAAGAGCAACAGGTTTTACTGTGGGGTGATTGTTGCCTACATTGGATGTGTTGTGCATAGCATCTTTCATACGCCCTAATGTACCATCCTGTGTATAGCCTTTTTGCAAACTCTGATGTTTTACAGCCATACGCTCACCATCTACATAAGCACCTTTAACATTGCCAAACGGTGCTGGGATATGACCCAGCGGATCGTGTTTTTTGGTTGCTTTCTGTATCTTGTCAACGCCGCCTGGATCATACATCCAACTGCTGGTGTCTTTGACAGGGTTTCCGTTTTCATCTTTTTTTCTGCTAAAATCTGGCAAATCAAGATGACCCAGCGGATCCTTTGCTTGATGCTCACGAATCTTAGTCATCAATCTATGGCTGTTGGTGCCTATGCTGGGATCCCACAGCGGATGCTTCTTCATCTCTTCTGGGCTATTGAACTTTTCTGGTGGTGGTGCTTCAAAACCACAATGTCTCTCTTTGCGGCTTACCTTGGGGCAATAAAAGAACTTTTGATAACCTTCAACTTCACCTATGACATTGCTGGGGAATCTACCTGCGTCATTATAGTCTTGAGTGCGTTCTGTTGTGTGTTCCGCATCTTTGCCGTATAGTTCATCTGTGTGCTGTCTATAACTAATGCCATTCTTAAACGATGCTGGTTTAGGTTTATCACCTTCAAAAGGAATACGAGTAGCATCAATATTAAGTGCGCCAACACCGTGAGTCAACACATTGTCTATTGTGCTGCCCTTAAAGGGTTTGCGTGCCATAACGATTGGTTCGTGTGCGGGTTTGAGTGCTGTCTTCCAACCACTCCATTGTTGTGCTTCTGGTGATGTGCATTTTGCAATCTTACCACTTAACCCAGCATCACCGTGTCCGTCTCTATTTTTAGGATCGCCAAATCCCATTGTTTCACCAGGACGATTAACACTATAACCTTGCTTTGCTTCCCATTCTTCTATCGTATATTCCTCTTCAACACCCTGTCTTCTTTGGATTGCTTTACCTATGTCTTGTGCTTTGGGGAAGCCGCTTGCATACAACCACATAAGTTGATCTCTAACTTCAAAGCCTGCTGTTTGTGCTGCCATTGCCATATGGTGATATGTTCTTGCGGCACTGAACGCCAACAAGTATCCGCCTGGCTTGAGCACACGCAAACATTCACTGAATACATCTCTCATCCAATATTGAAACTCTAAATCATCCGCCAAAGATGTGTGTTTCATACCACTTGGTAGATTTTGTAGTCCAACTAACTTGCTTGTGGTTTCTGTGGCTTTTTTACTATCCCAATCTTTGCCTAAAAAACTGATACCATATGGTGGATCTGTGACAATCGCATCTATGCTGTTGTCTTCAAGTGTTTTTAAGGTGTCCTTGTTATCACCTGTTAGTATTTCAAAGTTCATTTGTTTCTCCTGTAGCAACTTTGTATTTTTATTATACTTGATTATGTGTGGGTTGTCAATCTTTTTTTACCAGCCCTGCCACACATATATCCTGTCTGCATTTCGGCGCTGGATTAGCTGATAATCCCAGTCTGCCAACAATGCCTCAATCTTTGGCGCATTCTCATCCCACCGCTCCATTTCAATGAGTATGGTGGGGTGGTCGTGCAATATGGTTTGTCGGGCACCCAGCAGTGCTGGATATTCGTGACCCTGTATGTCCAACTTGATCAAGCCAACTTCATCAGTGTCGTAATCATCCAATCTCACAGTTTGTATTTCTCTATCGCCTGATTCTGTTACACGATTGTCTCCACTGTTTTCAGTGTTGATTGATATTTTGCTAGAACCTGTGCCATTTGAAACAGCATGTGGTACTATGGTTACATTTTTGAGATCCGCTGTGTTGGCACCCAACAATGCCCAATGTACAGGTTCGAAACTCAACACTCGTTTGAAGTCTTTGCTCATTCTACGTGTCATTATACCAGCGTGAGCACCACAGTCTATGGCAAGTTTTTTTCTCGCCTTGCACATTGCCACAGCTTGGCGATATTGTAATAGTTGGTAGTCATCCCAATCTGATTTTTTAAAATGTGTATCTCCAAGTGGAAAATGTAGTTTCATTTCAACCTCTCTTGTATAAACTTGCAATAGTCCGAATCTATTTCTGTGCCCGCGGGATTGCATCCTAAATCTTGTGCTACCTTTAGTGTTGTGCCAATCCCAGCAAAAGGATCATATACCACATCACCTTTTTTACAGAACAGTTTTATAAGTCTCTCTGCTAACTGCTCTGGCATCACTGCTGGATGGTTCTTGTTTCTACCAGGAGCAATATTCCATATATGATCCTTACACCAGGGCATCTGTTCTTTGATTGTCAATAGTGATTCTTCAGCAGCACACCGACGATATAGATCACCTTTGCAGAATATCTGCACATATTCGGTTGAATACCATAGATATGGTTTGCTACTTCTGCCCATTGAACCAGCGGCTCCTCTATATCCATTGATATTGTTTTTTTGCCAGATACGCTCACCATACCATAACATATCAGCATCTTCCATTATTCTGTATATCCAATGATGATAGGGCATATACTTGTTGAATAGAGGTTGTATGTTTATAATAAATCTACCTGTTGGCTTTAGTATTCTTACGCCTTCCGTGATCCAGTTTTTTGTAAAGTTTCTATAGTCATCAACTTGATCTCGATATGTGTTGTATTCAATATCGAAGTTGTAGGGCGGTGAAGTGATGATAGCATCAACGCTATCATCGGGTTGTTGTTGCATCCACTCAATGCAGTCTTGGTTGTATATCATTTTAATCTCTTATTTGCTATATCGATATAGTCTTGGCTGATTTCAGTGCCAATACCAACCCTGTTATTCTGTTTGGCTATCTTGATTGTAGTGCCTGATCCAGCAAAGGGATCATATACTGTATCGCCTGGATTGGTCCAAGTTAGTATTTGATCTTCTGCTAACTGCTCTGGCATAATCGCTGGGTGTTCAAATGCTATTTTATCTTTGGTTGTATGTCCGCCGCCAATGGTGTATTCAAATACATTGTTCAACTTGGTGTGCGTGTTGCGTTTGGTTTTTTTGTATTCCATTACGCCCTCTTTGCCACGATAACGCATATTTGCTTCACCAGTGTATGCTGTTTCACGCATTAATGGGTTGAAGGTTTTTGGCTTGCCTACACTAAAGCAAAAGATATATTCCCAGGCTTGATGATATCGTGGGCTGCTGCTTGAACTTGGCATTGGGTTTCGTTTGACATAAATCATAGTGTCATTTAGTCTAAAGCCCGTGTCAATGAATGCCAATGCTTGACGCATACTTGTGCCAGTTTCGCTGCCTTTTACAGTAGCATCAGCGATATTCCAAACAACAACACCTCCGGGCTTTACTATTCTTTTCAACTGTGGAAGCATACTCGGTAAGTCAAAATCAAAACCGTTGTATTCTCGTAAGTTGTCATACGGAGGACTTGTTAATACCATATCAACGCTATCATCGGGTTGTGTTTGCATCCACTTGATGCAGTCTTGGTTGTATATCATTTCAATCTCTCTTGTATAAACTCACAATAGTCCGGATCTGTTTCTGTGCCTCTTCCAGTCAAACCCATTTCTTTGGCAACTACCAAACTGGTGCCTGTGCCTGCAAAAGGATCAAACAACACATCACCTGGCTGTGCTCCAGCAACATTCAAACAGTGTCTAACAAGATCTCTTGGAAATATAGCTGGATGTGATTTTTCACCTTTGAGTTGTGCTGCGTCTTGTCCCATATAGCCTGTGGTTTCATATGGAATGTGCCAACAGGTTGTGGTGGGCCTGTGTGTTCTACCTGTGCGTTTGAAGTTGTCCTCTGCATATTCTGGTCTGTAAGGCACACTGCTTTGATCAAGTGATATTGGCGTCTTACCTTTGTGTGTAAAGTGCCACACAGTTTCGTGTCCGTGCGGCAGTACATATTGGGCGTTGATGTTTACAGTGCTTCTACCATATATGTGTCCTTTAAACTCAACTGCCTTTGCCCAAACAATGTTGTTTTGCACTCGCCATTGTATTTGTTGTGCAACTTCATATGCCAAGAAAGGATCTTTGTGGTTGCCTGCAATGTTTACAAACAAATGTCCGGTGGGTTTGAGTATGCGTGTGCATTCTTCAAACACTTCACGCATCCACTCCAAATAGTCTCGCCTGCGATCTTGATAACGGTTGTATTTGATGCCTCTGTTGTAAGGCGGGCTTGTTATAATCACATCAACACTATCATCTGGTTGTGTTTGCATCCACTCAATGCAGTCTTGGTTGTGTATCATATCCATGATGCAATAACTGACAATGCAGTGTATATTCCCCAAACAACTGCGTACAATGTGCCAATCTCCAACATCACAGCCACACTTCTATACAATCTCGCCAACTGAATGTCCTTTATTAAATCGTTTGATAGTTTCATGTTCATCTCCTTTATTTTACAAAGATATTTATCTGCATAAATAAAATATGCGCTATTTTAGATTTCAAGATCCTGTAATAAAATCTCTTAGACTGAGTTATATAAGAGCTAGGTGTCAAGCCAAGCACAGAGGCCAATGTTGGGAGATTGAGTTTGATGATTATTTGGAAATATGGCGAGATGGCAAAGATTATCGCATGCCGGGCAGAGGCAAGTCTGATCTAAACATGGTACGCAAGGATTTCGGCAAAGGTTGGACCTTGGACAATGTAGAAATACTCAATCGCAGAGAAAATCTTAGACAAAGAATGTTGAAACACCATGACAGATAAAATGACAGATTTTGACCCATACGATTGGATGATTGAAACCAGTTTGTTGTTGAGTGAGTTGAGTACAAAGCACAACAGTTTTATACAAGAACACAAACAGCTCAAAAGAAAAGTAGTTTTATTGGAAAAACAACTTGTTGATATTCAACTTCAGTTGGTGGCAAAGGATTTTTAAATGATAACCTGGGTTATTGGCAATGGTCCAAGCAATCGCAAGTGGCACGGAGTACAACTGCATCCCAGTGTTGGCTGCAACTACGGCATCAAAGATTTTGAACTAGATCACTTGGTTTGTGTTGATAGAATGGCAGTACATGCTGTGAGCAAACTGCCAAAAAAGCCTAACACCACCTATTGGTGCAAACAAAGTTCACTGGAAACACCCGATGGATGGCAAGACTGCGAACCAGCCGGAATGGATTCAGGCAGCACTGCAATCAAACTTGCACACACTCTTTATCCACACAATCAAATCATTGCAATAGGCTTTGATGGTGTACTCAATCAATCAAATGAAAATGCCTACACTTATTATTTTAGAACCAACCCAACCACAACAGAAAAAACAAGACTCAAACACAGAGCTGCAATATTAGAACTAATCAAAACACTGCCCAGCATAAGATTTGTAGGCAACACAACAGATCCACAACTAGAGGTAATCACACATGATCAAGCATTCGAAATCGCTAACACGCAAGGTTGAAGCCTATCTAAAATGGCTCACTAAACCTCAAAAAGAATATGGCGGTCATGCAATATGCCCGGGTCTTGCACCTTATAGACACAGTGTTCACTTGTTGATGGCACAGGGTGATTTACAAGCACAACTTGAACACATCAGTCAGTTGTTGTACCCAATGGATATACCAGCAGTTATTATATACACAGCCCATCCACCAACGGACCTTTGGGAAATAACCGATACGGTGTTAAATACATATGAAGACATAGAAATCTTTATAAACGATCCTGCCAAAACAGGAAAAACAAACGGATTGTACACAGGCTTTGACAAAGGCACATTGATCATTGTACAAAGAAGTGATTTATTAAACAAAAGCAGAGAACAGGCTAAAAACCTCGGTTATTACAGCCAAAAACCAAAAGACAACTAAATAGCAATGAGTAGGGACGCCTACATAGGAGAAATAAATGTCGACGATAGTTTTAAGAAGTATAAAAGGCCAATCATTGTCTTTTACAGAGATGGATAATAACTTTTCCAACTTAAATTCAGACAAGTTAGAAAATATTACAGCTGAAAATATTGGTGATTTAAGCGATGTGGTTCAAACAGGCACACCAGCTGACAATGAGTTGTTGGCATATGATACTGGAACCAGCAAATGGATCAATCAAACAGCAGCTGAAGCAGGATTATCAGGTTTAACAAGTTTTAGTGTAACAACAGGCGCAGCAAGTGGCGCTGGGGCACTTGCATACAACAACGCCACAGGCGTGTTTACATTTAATCCTGTAGACACAAGTCTTGTTTTAACAGAAGTTGAAGAGGACACCGCGCCAGTGCTTGGTGGCAACTTGGATGTGAATACTTTTAGTATAACCACAACTGTAGTCAATGGCAATGTCACACTCACTGCAAACGGCACAGGCGCTGTTGAAGTAAGCAGTGCAGGCGGAATGGAAATAGGCGACACAGGTGGCAGTGGTTATGGTGTAATAACAGGTTCAGCTTCAACAGGTATTGGACTTGCAACCAATGATTTTGCACAGGCTGCAACAGATCCGCAGTTGTTGCTAACAAATGGCGGTGGTGCAACACTAACAGCAGGCACAGGCAGTGCATTGAGTTTAACAGGGTCAAGTTTGACTCTCACAGGTGCAACTAGTTTAACCAATCTAAATGATTTTGTAGAAACCATTCATACATCAGCAACAACCACAGGCACTTATGCACCTGATGCAACAGATGGTCCAATACACTATGTGGCAATGACAGGTTCAATGACCGTCAATGGTTTTACTTCACCCACCGAAGGCCAAACAGTGACATTGTTCTTTGATGGTACAGGTGGCAGCTACACACTCACATTGGGTGCAAGTGTTTTATCCCCAGGTGGTAGTTTGGCACTCACAGATGGCGGATACGATCTTGTAACAATAACCTGCATTGATGACACAACACCGGTTTATGTTGCTACAGCAGTCAATGACTTCCAATAAGGAGAAGATATGCCATTAGGAGCAATGAGACACGGATTTACATTCCAAGCAGCTGATGAGGCTGTTACAAGAACACCTAAAACAATGACCAACAGTGGTATAACTTTCAGCAGTGGAGCCGGCGACAAACAGTTTGGATCACACAGTGCATACTTTGATGGTTCAGACAAAGGTTATATCAGCAACAACAGTGATTTCTATCTTGGCACTGGTGCATACACCATTGAGTTTTGGTTTAAGACTGCTGATACTGTAGCAGAGATAGTAAACCAACAAGACTATAATGACAACACTGGTTGGAGTGTAGGACCAAGAAGCAGTCAAAGAATGTTGTTTGCAGTAGGCGACAACAGCAGCATAAGTGTTCTTGTGCCCAGCACAGGCGGTTATAGTGACAACACTTGGACACACGCTGCAATATGTCACGCAAGCGGTGGCGGAGTTGCTATTTTCACAGATGGTGTTAGAAGATACTACAACGCAGGTTGGAATCACAATGCTGCAGACACTACTGAAGATTTTCACATAGGCACAGGCTATGGTGTGAGCAGTGGGTTGTTTAGAGATCCCGCAGGGGGCCCCACACGAGGTGGTTATTTTTACACTGGATATATGGATGAACTTCGTATATCAACAGTGGATAGATATGGCGTTACCAACAGCACAATCACACCACCAACTAGTGCATTCACCAATGATGCAGACACAGTGTTGTTGCAACACTACGACAACAACTTAGATGATGACGGAGGATAAGATATGTGGACTTATACATTTACATATGAAATAGACGGAGTTGAAACTGTTTGGACAGTGGAAACTGAACCAAAATCAACAGTTGAACTCATTGAGTTGTTTGACAACAATGAAGACATACCCAACGGAATACAGTGCAAAATAGATGGAGTTGCACTATGAGTTGGCCAACTACAAAAGCAGGTACAACCAACATAGACGCAGGTTCAGACAAGCCAGCGTTGGCAAGACCTGATATCAAACAAAACATTGACAATGTAAATGCAATCATTGATGAGTTTGATATTGCAAGTCCCAGCAATGGTGATATCCTAACCTACAACAGTACCAGTGGTGCTTGGGAGCCAGGTGCAAGCACCGGGGGTGGTGCAGGGATTGCCATATTAAATATTTCTACTGGTGGAGAACTGGTGAGTGGCAATGAATATA
>Ga0208898_1001184_pt1 | contig 17661 bp, 29 predicted proteins | sample VirMetDEL_Mar_4_FD_184513 | JGI IMG/M metagenome (GOLD analysis project Ga0208898, IMG submission 184513) | Aqueous microbial communities from the Delaware River and Bay under freshwater to marine salinity gradient to study organic matter... | ecosystem: Environmental > Aquatic > Marine >...
GCTATGGAGAACAGATTTTTAGGAAACCCAATTTTTGAGCATTTTGACAAGTCCCTTTATAACGAGATGGTCAAGATGGTAGATGAATTATTAGAATCTAATGGAATATGAGTGCGGCAGACGAATACATTAAGAAGTATGGTCAAAGGGCTTACGAATTAGTTGGCCCACACCGTTTTGATTACAGATTATTAGCTAAGTCCGTTAAACTAGGTAAGCCGCTCGTGGTTGTCGAAAGACCTGGACTATATGACGGGGACTATTGGGCGTTACGATCAAGAGAGCAGTTCGCCAAGACCTACGGCTTTTACCCAAAGGGGCAAGAACCCACGGAATTATCTTAGACCCTATGTTTAAACCAACTCAGGAAATCATTGACAAGGCCCAAGGGGTTTTGGATTATGTCGCTGAAAATGGTTGGGGGACGTGTGGGACGGACGTAGGGAAGCAAAGAGCAAACGACCTAGCCAAGGGCCGTGAACTTTCCCTAGATGTCGTGAAGAGAGTTTATAGCTACCTAGCTAGGGCTTCGGAGTATTATGATGGGGGAAGTTATGAGAAGTGCGGAAACCTAATGTATGACGCTTGGGGAGGCAAACCAGCCTACTATTGGTCTAAAAAGATTGTGCAAGAAAACAAGAGTATGGATAAAGTATACACCACGAAGAACACGAGCCTAGAGTTAAAGGACGTGGACACGGAAAAGGGGACGGTAGCTGGCTACTTCTCAGCTTTTGACAATGTCGATAGCCAAGGGGACATAATGCGAAGAGGCTCTTACGCTAAGAGTATTCAGGAGAACGGGCCAATGGGTAAAGGTAGAATTGGGCACTTGTATATGCACGACCCTTTAAATCCAATTGGGAAGATCACGGAACTGAAAGAAGATGACTTCGGGCTTTACTTTGAGTCTAAGATGTCTAAGCGGCCTTTCGCTCAAGATGTTTTGACGATGTACCAAGAGGGTATAATTAAGGAGCATTCAGTTGGTTTCGTTCCGCTCGTGTTCTCCGAGAGAAGGGAAGAAGGCAAGTTAAAGGGCTACGAGATAACAGAAACCAAACTAAGGGAAGGTTCTAGCGTGGTCTTTGGTGCTAACGAGAATACTCCCTTTGTTGGAATGAAGAGCCTTGAAGAGATAGAGGGCAGAATGGAGGTATTGGAAAGCTTCATTAAAGGGGCTAATGTGACTGATACTACATTTGTTACCATTGAGAACGAACTTTCGCAGTTGAAAGCGTTGATTAATACACTCGTGACTAAAGAGCCGTCTAAAGACACTCCGAATAACGAGCCGTTGAACGTCTTAGAATTGTGGAACTCAATTAATGTTTAATAATTCCTAAAAAGAAAATGGAAGAGATCAAAACACAGTTGGAGGCCATCAAGAAAGACCTTGACGGTGCTATCAACGCTGGTGCAGAAGCATCAAAAGAATACACTCAGGAAAAGCTGAACGCTTTCAACGAGGTACTGGAGAAGTCTAACGCTTCTATCGCTAACCTGGAGGCTCGTGTAAACGAACTCAAAGGCAACGGAATGGAGGACAAGGACGCGGTAGCTAAGACTACTCAAGAGGCTCTTATGAACGCTATGGACTCTGACGGGTTCAAGTCTTTCGTAAAGGGTGAGTCTAGCCGTTTCAACATCGAAGACCTGAAGGTTAAGGCCGTTGGTGATATGCCTACTGCTGACACTACTACTCAGATCGTTGACAACGCTTATCTGCCTATCCTTCCTGAAGTTGAGCGCAAGTTTCGCGTAAGAAATGCACTCCGTCAAGGTTCTATGAGCGGTGACGCGGTTCAGTTCCCCGATGTTAGCGGTGGAGAGGGTGCGCCTACTGCCGTTGCAGAGGGTGCGGTTAAGCCTCAAATGGACAAGGACTTTAGCTTGGTTACTTACAACGCTCAGACCATCGCTGGTTATATGCGTCTGTCTAACCAAATGCTTTCTGACTTCCAAGGAATCACTTCCTACCTGGCTTACGAACTCCCACGTCAGATTTACAACGTTGAGGACACTCAGTTGTTGACTGGTAACGGAACGGCTCCTAACCTCTATGGTTTGAGCAATGGTGCTAAGAGTGACGCTGAGTTGGTTGGTAGTTCTTTTGAGAACGCTATCGCTAACGGTCTTTCGACTAAGTTCGATTGTATCCTTGCTGGTATCGGAATCCTGAAGGCTAGCGACTACGCTCCCGATGCGATCCTTATGAATCCACAAGATGTAGTTCAGTTGGCTTACGCTCGTGACACTCAGGGACAATATACTGCTCCCGTCATCTTCGTAGATAACACGCCTACTATCTTCGGTCTTCCAATTCAGGAGTCTTCAGCGGTAACGGCTGGATCATTCTTCGTAATGGATTCTCAGAACGTAGGGCAGTTGTTCCAGCGTGAGGGCATCTCCGTAAGGTTCTTTGAGCAAGATGGTGATAACGTAACTTACAACCAAACTACGGTTCGGGGTGAGATGCGTGAGGCCTTCGCTAAGTTCCATTCGGACGCTTGCTTTACCGACACGTTCGCTAACGTCACTACCGTAATTGAAGCTGCTGCTTAATTCGTGTGACTTATCTTCTAGGGGGCTTCGGCCCCCTTTTTTGTGGTTTAGAAATTTTGTTTATCTTAGCTGCATAGGTTTTTAGGTTTTGACTCAGGGGGCTTCGGCCCCTTTTTTTATAGGTCTTACGCTCGTGGTCGTATTTTAGAGGTATGAGAACACGCACTAAGATAACCAGCACTTCAGCCCAAACGGGGGTAACATCAGCAGAGTTAAAGCTATTCGCTAGAATCCCCGACATAGCTGGGGAAACCAACCTACTATCTGCCCTATTGTCTTCCGCTCGTGAATACGTTATGCGCTACACGGGTTACGCCTTCGACCAGGTCATTGGTGTTAAGGTAGTAGTAACAGACTTCACAGAGGAGATCAACAACGCCAAGCTTCACCTTCAACTGCCTATTGCCCTAATGGATGGCTCTTACTCTAGTGTAGTTGTTACGGGCTACGATGAGAATGGAGATAGCACAACGCTAACGAGTAGAACTAGGGGAGATGATACGCTCGTGGTCAGTTCTGTAGATACAGGATACGAAGAGATAGAAGTAACCTACACGGCAACACCCTCAATTTTACCCGATGCTATCCAACAAGCTATCTTGTTAATTGCCTCAGAACTCTATGACGAAAGGAAGGTAACCATTAAGGGAACGATCACTTCAGAAACTGAATTCACGGTTAAAAACCTTTTGTCGGGGTACAGGAGATTTACCTCTTTTTATGCTTAACTTTAAATAGGTAAGGATGAGAGAGTTAATAATTCTTTATACGGAAACCAACACCACGGACGAGATAGGGGGCTTCACAACCGCTTTAACGCAGTTAAGAGAGCAGTACGCAGACGTTCAAGTTGAATCAACGGGGTACACCCAACAGAACCCAAACGCGTCTAGAAACGCTTCTATTGTCGTTACAATGCGTGACGCTACTGACTATTCTTCTGAGGAGGTAACCACAACGGGGAGCGAGTCCATTAAGGCTATTAGTTGGAGGGGCACAACGTACCGAGTGGAAAGCTTCCCCACACCTGATCTAACTGGAATGGTCACCTTTACCGCTACTAGTGTTTAGGGTTGAGGTAGAAGATAAGGAACTGCTAGCGAAGGTCAGGAAGGCCAAGCAAGAAGTTTATAGGAAGGTTATGGGTGAACTACTCATCGGGGCCAAGGAGATACAGAGCGAGGCTAGGGAGATTGTCCCCGTAAAAGATGGCCACCTTCAGGACTCAATCGTAACCGACCCCGTAGAAGACGGCTTCAAGGTTGGTACTAATTCCGATTATCGCAATTACATAGAGTTCGGCAAGCCAACGGGAACGGGGCCAAATGGAGGGCCAAGACCTTACCTAAGACCAGCATTCCATAACAACAAGGAGAACATAAGGAAGAGGGTAATAGCACTAATAAGAAAGCTACTATGAAGATTGAAGAATTCATTTGGACGAATAGGGCATTTATAGAGTACGGCAAGCTTAGAGGCTTAGAAACCTTTGAGCAGACAATGGCTGACCTATTTGAGATAGTAGCACTATTCACGGGCCATCGGGAGAACGGTGATCAACTCAAACTAGAGGACTGGGAGCGTATCGCTTCCTTTATGTACTCTAGCCACCTAGCTTACAAGAAGTCCATTAAGAAGCCGCTAGAGGTCACAGAAGATGATTTCTTGGAAACCGCTAAGACCAACCCCGAACTAATGGGCAACGCCCTTAAAGAGTTCTTAGAGTCACTCCCCAAGGTTGAGAACAAGGAAGGGGGAAAGGAGGTAGCGGACTAACCTTCGACAAGGCAGAGGCCCTTTGGTGTGGTGACCTGGCTTTGCCGTTAGAACGCTTTTACAATACCACATTCAAGGAGTTCATCTATCGGCTAGAGGGGGTGAATAGGCGTATGGCTAGGGAAGATGATCGTTGGCGGAATATGATGGCTGCTCTTATTAACCCACACGTCAAGAAGCCCGTCAAGGCCAAGGACATTCTAGAGATTCCTCTTATTGACGGTGACCCCAAGAAACCAGCTATTTCCTTTGAGGAACAAGCTAAGGTCTTAGAAGCGTGGAATAAGGGGCAAGAGTCCTAAAACTACTTTTGTAGCATGACCGTAGAAGAACTAAACGTAAAGGTAACCGCTGACATCTCCGACCTGAAGAGGGACTTAGGGAGAATGGAGAAGGCCGTTAAGGGAAGTGCGAAGAAGTCGGAAACGGCTATGAGCGCTGGAATGAAAAAGATCGGGGGAGCGATTGCAGCGGCTTTCTCAGTTCAGGCAATAATTGGTTTCTCTAGGGCAGTCATTGAAGTAAGGTCTGAGTTTGAGAAGTTCGAGGCGGTTCTTACTAATACCCTCGGTTCTAGTGGTGCGGCTAAACTAGCCTTGTTGGACATTAAAGAGATGGCTGCTAGAACGCCCTTTAGTGTCGCTGAGTTGTCGGGTGCTTTCGTTAAGCTTACTAACTACGGCCTCCAGCCATCTATGGAAGCAATGCGCCAATATGGTGACCTAGCTAGTTCCGTAGGTAAAGGTTTTGATCAGTTAGCCGAAGCGGTAGCAGACGCAACAACGGGGGAATTCGAAAGACTCAAGGAGTTCGGGATTAAAGCCTCTAAGCAAGGGGACAAGGTTACATTCACCTTTAAGGAGCAAGCCACAACCGTAGACTTCACGACTAAGGCTATTGAGAACTACGTTAAGGGTCTAGGGGATATGAGGGGGGTTAGCGGCTCTATGGCTGCAATCTCTGAAACCCTAGGGGGTAAGGTGTCTAACCTCGGAGATAAGTGGGATAGCCTTCTTAACACCGTTGGGAATACAGACGTTTGGGGGGATGCTATTGAGGCAATGGGTGAAGCGTTGTCTAGGACTGAAAAGCTATTCAAGGTAGCTAACGACCTATCTAAGGGAAGGGGTATATACGGAACCTTTGACGCTTATAGGGAGGCTTATATGTTGGCCCTTTATGACTTGGTTGGTGTTGATTGGCTAGACGAGTCAGTTAAGAAGATAGACGAAGCATCTAAGAAGGCGGCAGAGTCACTAGCTAGGGCGCAACGTATGGCTAACGAGAGAAGGGGGGCTGGTCTTCCAGGTGTCGGGCCATTGCCCCAAGGTGCTCAAACCCCTTTCGTATTCGGCCCCACGGGGTTACCATTTGAGAAGGTTCGGAAGTCCTCTGACGAACTAGCCAAGGAACTAGCCAAAGCAACGGAAGAAGCCTCTAAGCTGAGAAGGGCTAGAATGGAGGAGTTGGGACTTCAAAGGAGTATGCAACAAGCCACCCAATTAGGCCAAAGGCAGATGGGTACTTTTAACCTACGTCTTCGGAGGCAAATGGACACGGGTGGGTTTGTTCGCCCTACCATTACGGGGCCTGAGATTCAATATGAAGACACTTCTAACCTTGTCCTATCACAACTCCAAGAACGGACGTTTGAGGCAGACGAGGCAATGTTCGACTTCGGTAGTTCGGCTGGTATACTTTCCCAAAGCTTGGTAGCAGCGGCAGAAAATACCGAGAACGCTTCAGACATCTTCGCTAATGCTCTTGGGTCTATAGTTAGTGAACTCCTGACACAAGCGTTAGCAACTAGGTTAGGTTCGTTCGCTGGGCCATTAGGCGGCTTAGTGGGAGGCTTCTTGTCTTTAGGTATTAAGGGCCGTGACTTGGAAACATCTAGAGCAAGAACTAGAAATTCTGTAACTCGTTACAACTAATGGCGTTAATCTCAGACGTAAGAATTAGGGCAAAGGCCAAGTTCACTTCCACCGTTACAGACGCAGAATTCGAAATTCATATAATTGATGACGAATACGACAACACCACGGACGGTGACCCCTTAGAACTAACCCTAGACCGTGACGGGTTCACCCTAGAGCAAGGCGAAGGTGATCAACTCAAGCATATAATGGGAGGCTCATTCTCAATGGGCATAATGGTAGAAAACTCCTCAGTTGAAACCTTGGCCTCTGACGTTATGGAACTCCAAGAAGATAGGTTCGGGGTTCGCTTGTACGAAGACGAGGACTTAATGTGGTTCGGTATGGTATACCAAGACGGGGTTAACGTGGACTTACAACACCAGCCCTATGTCTTTAGAGTAACCGCATTCGATGGGTTGGGTAAGCTTAAAGAGATATCTTCAGGCGCACCGTGGCCCACGGGAGATGACCCTAGAAACTTCTCTTCTGTTCTCGTTAAGATGCTTAGAGAGGTAGACCCACTAGACCTAAGTAATGGGACAGACTTCCTAGTTAGTGCGGTAGACCTTCGCTCAGATGGTCACGGGGCTTATAACACTCAGTTCGACACTCTAGCAGAAACCACCATTAACAATTATAACCCTTTGTTCTATAAGGTGTGGGACGGTAAGGGCGTTGAGTTCGATGGGCGCAACTGGTACGATATAGTTACTAGAATTATGTTCGCCTTCAACTCACAAATAAGGTTGATCAATGGTAGTTATGAGGTTGTCCCGTTCACTAAGATGCTTGTTTCGACATCAACACAAGTACGGGAGTTTGACCGAGATTATTACGAAACGGATAGTAGTACTAGCAACCCTAGAACCTTTACGGGGGTTTCCTATTCAACTAGGATATTCAACACGGGGTTTACTAACGACAAGCTACAAGGCTTAACCGTTGGCTTCGAACAAGCCGCTGACCGAGTGACCCTAAAAGAAGACTTTGGGCAAGAGATTCTTAACGAGCCTTTGTACTTGGCTAATAATGCCGCTTCAGGAACCTTCACCACGAGCGATAGCGGAAATATAACCTTGTCCGTTGTACCTGGAGTATTCCCAGCCGAAAACCAACTAAGCACTACAAAAGAATGCTGGCTAGAACTTCGCCTTTATGTGACAACGGTTTACAACTCTCAAACGTACTATTGGGGGCCATATAGGGACACTAGTTCGGGACACAACTTCGGTAGGGTTGACAACCTAAATAATGCTTGGGACACTACTGAGCGGTGGAACACCGTGGCGGCTACTAACTTCTTTGACACCCTAAAGAGTGGTTCGACTGGTCACGTTTATCCCGACTTCTCAACCTTTGGGCCTTTCGGTCAGCTTACGGCTAATGAATTGGTCATAGCTAGCGTGAATGCCCTGAGTCCAAATAGGGAAGACCTACACGTTTTGATCAATACCACTAACGGCCTTAGAGGTGGTAACGGGCTAGGCGTGTTCGGTGTTAAGCATCCTTCGGGTAGCCAAGGCTCAATAACGGTTCAGGTTCAGCTAGTGGCCCTAGATAAAAACCCCAACACAATAACATCTGACGTTGACACGGACACCATAACGCTAACCTCTTCACAGATTCAAGCCGCTGGACTTAGGAACCTGACCCAAGGGGCCACCGTTTACGCCATAGATGATCCACTAGTGGACACCTTCACGCACTCCCTAGGAACGGGACAGAATGGCCTTAGTGTTCTCGTTAAGGATATTGGAAGCTTGCACATTAATGACGCTATCGGGGGCGTTCCCACGGAAGCAAGGGCTTGGGATGGTACGGATTGGGATAATGAAACTTCTAACTGGACAGACGGAACGGGAACGGCAGACACGCCCTTGGTTACTTACCTTCTCAGGAAACACGCTCAGATTTATCAAAAGCCCGTTAAAAGGCCCGATATGACCTTTATTAGTGATGTGAACCTATATGGTCGAACTATTACGGGGGCTGGTTTCCCTTTGGGGTCGGCTGGTGAAGTCCAATACATTGTCTTAAACTCTAGGTTTATGGCTAGAGATAATATAATGGAACAGACTTGGCTTGAGTACGATTCTAACGAAGTAACGGGAGTACCAGTAACCGAGTTGCCCAATAGGCCAAACGTGTCACCGTACAACCTTAATAATGGAGCGTCAGACTCTCCAGGTGCTAGAGATTCAGAAGACCCAGGTTTATTACCCGAAGTAGAATGACAATAACAAAACCCAACCCCGACACAATTAAGGTTCTAGCGATCATTAGCCTTATTTGTCTAGTAGCCTTAACGTCTTGTTCTGCAAGCTTCCACCTAAGAAGAGCAATACAGAAAGACCCTACGATTATCCAACCCGAAATAGTGCAAGTGGTGGACACGGTTATTATTACGCCCTTAGAACGCACAGAAACGACTTTCGTGGCTCTCCCTATAGATACCATTACAATCGAGAAAGAACGCCTTAGAATTAAGATTAGACGCATTCACGACACTTTGAGGGTTGAGGGTGAGTGTAGGTCAGACACCATAACGATAACAGAAACGATTGAACTCCCCCCAGTTATTAAGTACGAAGATCGTCCTTGGTGGTCTAAGTGGCTAATGTGGGGGCTTGCTGGTCTATTCGGTATTAAGGTCGTGAATATGGCTATTGACAGACTCTTAGGGGGCAGAGGGTAGGTCTTACTTTAGCGGTATGAATCTGAACCACTTCTACCATTATTATAAGTCTAAGAGCGGTGGCGGCGTTTCTAACCTTTTGCTGGGCTCTGAGGAATTAGGCAGCACGGGCGTAGGGCGATGGAATCAGGACTTGATGAACGCCGTAAACTCTGACCAGGTAAACAACCCAGAGGGAACAGAACAGACGGCTGACCAGTTGGATTTTCAAGCGTCTAAGAGCGCAAAGATTAGGCAAGATGTTACACTTGTAGCAGGCACAGAATACACCTTTAGTGTATGGGCAAGGGCAGCAAGTGGAACGCAACCTTTTAGGCTTCGCTATTATGACAATGTCGGAGGTAGTGGGGGTGCTTCAGCGTTCACAGCTTCGGCTACTTGGAGCCCAACGACTGGACGTTATTCTTTCACCTTCACGGCTGCAAATAGCGGCACGTTTACTATGATGATTCAGAACGCAGCGGACGGCGCTACACGAAGAATATACTTCTGGGGTGCTATGCTAAACGTAGGAGCAACGGCGGCGGATTATATAAAGACAACTTTCACTGGCCCAAGTTCACCAGCTACGCCGCTAATGGAATTCGGGGACAACTTCGCAGGCGTTACGGCTTACTACTCTCTTAGACGATTTACGATAGGTGAGGACACCAACGCCATACGGGTGAGAAGGTCAAGCGATGACACCGAGCAAGACATTGGCTTCGATGCGAACGGGGACTTAGATAGTACGGCTCTTCTTGCTTTTGTGGGTCAAGAAAACCGATTTAAGCATAGTGACCCTGCTTCAGGAGATTACGCAACCCTTTTGAATGGCAGTACATCTACTAATGATTGGGGACTTTCTTCGCCCTCTTTTACTAATAAAACGATATTAGATAGAGATTTAGGCAACGCTTTAGCTTACCCTCCCTTTGATTTGGTTGAAACGGGCGAAACATACACAATGTCTGCTTATGTCAAGATACTGGATGGAAATTCAGCCACATTTGGAAGCAGTTCAGGGCAGCAGGGATATTTTAATTTAAGAGGAACGGCAGCAGGTAGTCCATCTGACTACACCGTTACAAATGTAACGGGCGATATTTATCGCATATCTGCGACTCTTGTAGCAGGTTCAAGTTCGGGTTCAGGCTTTTTGCGATGGTCAAACGCTAATGCAGGAGAGATTGAGATAACGGGCTTTCAAATAGTAGAAGGCTCAACTCTAACTGACTATGTAGAAACAAATGCAGATATATCGGGCTTTGGCTATGTCACAACGTGGTACGACCAATCAGGCAACGGCAACGATGCGACCAACTCCACCGAATCCGAGCAGCCACTTGTAGTGAGTGGGGGGACATTGGTAGAGGAGAACAGCAAGGCGGCGGTTGAGTTTGATGGTGTGGATGATTATTTGGTTGCTAACCAGCTGGATTTCGATAATGAATTTATAGTTAGCACAACAAAAGCAGGAGGTTTTGGAAGAATGTTAAATGCACGATACAATGGTGATAATGTAGTTATGATTGTTAATGGAAGATATAGGCGTAATACTAACGATTTATCTTTTAACGGGCCGTTATTTGATATAAAATTAAACCAGCAAACCTTGCTATCAGGCTTAAATCAAACTACATTATACCAAGATGGGACATTGATAACTGCTTTAGATAACACAGCAACGACATACGGAAACACAGATGGTATATTTATAGGAATAGAAGCCGATTTAACCAGCGAATGGCAAGGGGCTTTCCAAGAACTAATACTATTCGACTCCGACCAAAGCAGCAACCGCACGGGCATTGAAACGAACATCAACGACCACTTTGACATCTATCCATAATGTGGTACATAGGAACACGCGAAGAGGTTGAAGCCTACAACGAAAAGGTAAACGAGGCGAAGGCGTACAAGGGGAGCATCACTTCCAACTGGGCGAACCCACGGCAACACCCTGACGGGAGCAAGTGGGCAATTCTTGCACATAGCACCGAGCCCGATGAAGAGAGCGGCCTAAAATTAGTTGAAGAACTAAACGAAGACTGGAATAGTGAGATACTTTAAGCTAGAAGAATTCGATAGCCCTGACAAACCTGGTAGCGGTGAGTTGATGTCCAAGATGCTTCTTGAGATGCTAGACGAACTCAGGGGTAATTGTGGGTTTCCGCTCAAGATCAATTCGGGGGTAAGAACAGAAGAGAGAAATAAGGCGGTTGGCGGTTCACCTAACTCAAGCCACCTAAAGGGCCTAGCCGTGGACATTCATTGTACTGAGTCCGCTAAGAGATTCACAATTTTAGACGAAGCTTTAAGGCTGGGCTTTGACAGAATAGGAGTAGCCAAGACCTTCATTCATTTGGACATTGACCTAGATAAATCACCTGACGTAATTTGGATGTACTGATGAGTTTAAGTGAACTTGGAATAAATATAGGTTTGATGATTGGGGGATTCTTTGGGTCGCTTATAACCGTCAAAAAGAAGAGATGTGTAAAGGAGCAACTTCTTGCCGTGGTCACGGGAACTATGGCCGCTAACTACCTTTCTCCCGTCCTTATTGAGTGGTTCAACCTAACGGGTTCCTCTCAGTACGGTACGGCCTTTATCGTAGGGTTTGGAGGCTTGAAAGTAGTAGAAGCGTTCTACGACAAATTCTTTAATAAGATAGGATGAACAAGCTACTTTGGGAAGGTCTTCAGTTTGCTATAATTGCGCTCCTTGCTTTCTCTTTATTTGCGTGGATCGAAGTAAAGTTCTTCCTACCCACCTTAGAAAAGGACATAGTGGAACATCTACCCCACGACACCGTTTATATTGTCAGCGATAGCGTAAGGGTAGATTCTATCCCACACTAAGACCCACAAGCTTCGCAGTCATCATCGTCCAGGTTGCAAGTTGTTTCCTCGTCCTCGTCTAGACTCTTTACAAAGTCATCCATACTAACGGGCTCGTCCTTAATTATCTTAACAACCTTTGGGTCTAACGGTACTTCTTGGCCCGTTGTTAAATCTACTTGTTTAGCCATTTGATTTGTTTAAGCGTTCAACTTTCTTCTCTATGAAACCCCTTTCAAGGTAGTACTTAATAAGCTTCGAATCTATGCTGGTCACTCGTTGGCCCTTCTGAATTACCCTCCCTCTTTGACGGAAGTCCTTTAAAGCGTAGTAAGCAGTTCTTACCCCACTAGGCACAACCAAACCACTTCACGAGCGTAACAACTAGAATAACAAAGCCAGCACTAAGAACCATCATTAACACGGCTAACCAAGTGATCATAACAAAAGCCTTGCTTCTGCTAATTACCTTCTTTCCTAGTTTGCTCTCTGTGAAGCATTTACGCATTTCAGTAGGGCCGCAATCGCACCCCTTTGCTAATAATTCGCACTTAGTTTCCATAGATGTTACCTTTTATGATTATTTTATTTTCGAAGGCCCAGCCGTCATTAACCTCCAGCATACCAAAGCCGTGAACCCAAACAAGCTTAGCCTTACCGTAATAGTCCGCGTTCAAGTTACACAAACATCCCATAGTAGCACACATAATGTCCTGACCTAGGCCGTTCTTAATATTGTAACTCTCCGAGCGGTGAAGGTGTCCTTGTATGGCTGACGTTTTCAGTTCTTGGGCCATCTTCCTAGAAGGGTTAACCCCACCTATTCCGTACTCGTGACCGTGAAGAACTAGAAGCCCGTTAGCGTCTATTATTGTTTGGTCGTGCAAGACTTCTATCCCGTATTCTTTGGTTTTGAAAAACTGCTCAATACCCATATTCATTCCAAAGTTCATAGAAAGCAAACCAGCGATGTAAGGAGCGTTCTTATTCAAGTCCCTGAATAGCCTATTCTCGTGGTTCCCCAACTTCCAAACGATCTTAACCCTAGGGAATTCTTCTCTTAGACCCTGAAAGAACTCTTGTGCTATTTCTATTTCACCTATCAGGTCGACACCGTCCCACTTCTTAGCGTGGCTAGAAATACTATAAAAGTCGCACAAGTCCCCATTCAAAAGAATACCATCAACGTCCCTTTCTTTGGCGTACATTAAAGCCGTTTTAAGGGCCTTTTCATCGTGATAGGGAAAGTGAATGTCGTTAAGTATTATCCAAGTACCTTCAGGAAGATTAAACGTCTTAGAACCCTTCTTTAACGCTTTAGGTATTAACGCCTCAATTCCACGCTCTACCCTCTTTCTGTTCTCCTTTGTGATCTTATTACAAGGAAGAATGCTGGTCACTTGCCGCCTAACGCTATTTATTTGCTCATCTGTCTGCTCAAACACTTCGGGGAAGGCTCTTACAACCATTCTAGCAATAGTGCGTTTAGGTTCATTGTGAAGCTGGTTCTCTTCGATGTATTGGGTAATTAACTGCTTTTTAGTCATTGAGAAGGCGCATTATAACCTCAGGGTCGTGGTTCATCAACTTCGTTAGAATCCTTTGCTCTTGTTCCTTGGCCTCGTCATAGGCTTCCTTTGTATCGGTACAACCTAGATTAGCAAAGATAATAGCACACTGGTGCAATGCTTCGTCAATTAACTCCTTAACCTTGGGGTCAGTGTAATAAGGACTCTTCATATTCTTGAATTGCTTTAAAAATTTGGTGTGCCACTTGGGGTACTATTGCGTTCCCGTAGGCTTTGATTGATTCGTTTCGCCACTTAGGAAAGGTAATATTGTCCAATCTGTTGGAAAGCCCATCATCTCCGCTACAAATGGGGGATTCAGTTGGGAAGTTGTCCCAGTTTGGGAGCGTATCACCTTTGTGACCGAGTTCTGATTTTCCTTGCCCGTGATCTTGTCCGCTTCTTGAGCCATCGGTGTCGGGAGCATTCCCTTTCTCGCCATAGTTGTTAAGCCCATCTGCAAGTTTATTCCCTCCTTCGCCTTGCGCTCCGCTCTTTTGTCCCAAGTTTCTGGGTGACTCCGATCGATCATTGAACTGGGAGTCGGGAGCATTCCGTTTCTCGCCATTTGTTTCAGCGGCATCTGTAGATTTACACCCTTCTCTGCCCACCTGGCTTTGGTCTTCTCGAATGTTTCGGGTGTCCTCGCTGATATATAATCCACCTTGTTCGGAGTTGGTAGAATAGGCGCAGAACCAAACTCTGTCCCTTCGGTGGGGAGCGTTGACGCTTGCAGCTGGAAGTATAAACGGTTGGACTTCGTACCCTTCAACCTCCAAGTCAGCTTGCACCTCTTCGAATACCAGCCCCCCATTCCAATTAGTAAGGCCGAGAACATTTTCGCCCACGACCCAACGTGGCTGAATTTCTCTAATTGCTCTAAGCATTTCGGGCCACAAGTGGCGTTCGTCCTCTTTTCCAAGTCGCTTTCCAGCACTTGAGTAGGGTTGACAAGGGAAGCCGCCTGACAAGACTGAAATTCTTCCTCTGTGAACATTGAAATCTGTCTTCGTGATGTCTGCATAAGATAAAGCTTTAGGAAAGTGGTGTTTAAGAACTCTCTGCCCGAACTCGTTCCATTCACAATGAAACACGTTTTCCCACCCCATCCATTCAGCCGCCAGGTCAAAGCCTCCAATTCCACTAAATAAGCTACCGTGTTTCATCTAGTATTAATAGGATGACAAGATAACCAATTAAATCTTTTATAGTGTCTGCCTTACTTTCGCTCACTTCCAGCGCCTCACTTTCCAACCTCTTTAGCTTGTCTGCTATCCGTGCTAGAATGCCGTTCTTCGCTGGGATCACTTCACCAAACACCTCCACATCATCAAAGGCACTATTACCGTAGTCCGCATTCTTGGAAAGCTGGAGTTCCTTTAGTTGGTCGTAGACCCTTGAAATCTGTTCGGCTCGTGTCATATACCAAAAGCGTTGTTTAATTCGTCAATCGTTTCGTGGTGCGGCCCGTTAACTATGTCTATCTTTAGCTTATTCTTCAGGTTCCAAGTGGCCCAAATGCTAAACAACAGAACAACGGTGAAAATAAAGATAGTCAAAAGCGTCTTAACACTAAAAGCGAAGCCATCTAGAACCTGGTCAATAGCATCTGTATGCTCAACCTTTATAGGCTCAAGTTCAGTAACCCTAGCTATCCTAACGCTTGTCATCCTATTTGGTGTTAATATGCATCATTGTGACCCCTATTGGATGTTAATGAACCTTTTGACCATCATAAAGCCCAGTTAATTCGGTTAACTCCCTCTTCAGTTTTATTCTGTCCTCATTCTCAAGGTAGTAGCTTTTTTTCTCAAAGTCAAGAACGAACGACCGAACCACTTCACGAGCGGTAGCCAACTCAGGAATACTCCATTTACCCGTTTTAAAGACTTGTGGGAGCGTTTCTATCTCTTCTAGTAGGATATCCCCACCCACCAAAGAAAGTCCCTTAGAGAAGCCCTGACGATTTCCTTCCATAAATCTATTGTCGTACTTAGATTGTCCCCAAATATTCAAAAGGTGGAATCTTAGAACGGGGTGAGTTGATCTAGCATAGTAATGCCCAGCGTCCATAATACCCTCCTTGAAGGCTGAACCATTACTTATACAAGGGTGACCTTGGTCAATTAACCGAACGGCTTTATTCACGTCCTTCTGAAGTTCCTCTAGCCAACGTGAATGTGTCCAAGTAGACTTCTTAGACATTACTCCACTTTGGAGATTTATGGCGCACTCCACGGAGCAAACCATTTGCTCTTTTTTGTTCTTCAGGAACATTGTCCCGCAACTCCAGCAAAGTGTTGAGCCGTGAGATTTCCTCATTTAACAAAGGTAACAACTTGGCTTTAACCCACTTCTCTTTAACCTCGTCAAGATTCCCCTTAATTATTCGTAGGTTCTCTAGTGACCTCTTTCGCTCCTTAAAGACCCGAAGTTTAAGCTTATCGTTCAGGTCAAAGATGGAAAGTTCTTGGTCGGTGAAAGCCTCTAACTCGTGCCCGTGTTTATCGGTGAAGGCTTTAGTGGCGTTTAAGATTAAATCGCGGTAAACCTCAGAAGGCTTCCTATCCGTATAATGGATGATTGTGGCATGATCCCTACCAATCAAAGAGGCTATTTCTCCAAGGGTTTTGTTGGTTAGTGCCCTAGCTATACTAGCATAAATTACACGCGTCTTAACTAGTGGCGTTGTTCTAGTGCTGGACATCACCTCACTAACGTCCGTTCCCATATAGTCACACGCAAAAAGGAGTACATCTCTAAGCTTCAGCATCCTCGAAAAGTTCAATGAATTTAGTAAAGGAGAAACGGCCTTCAACAACCCCAGCGTTACGCATCGCAAACCACACACCAGCAGCGGTGTAAAGCGGAAGCATAGAGGGGTAAAGGTTGACCTTGAGGGTTCGGATAACGTCTTTCTCAAACGTCACCCCGTGGCGTTCTAGTCTTTCAAATAGGTTTTTCATCTTAGTTCAAATTCTAGGTAAACAACGGGGCTATCATTGAAGTCCTCAATGTAAAGGACGGGATCGAAATCTTTCAACTCAGTACCTGGAGCGTCCTTAAAGTAGAAGTCTTCTATCTCTAGGGTAACATCATACTCATTGTCAATCCTATTAACGTGGTTCGTCCACCCGTCACTAAATGCCTCTTCGGTTTTGTATTCCGTTATGCTAACGGTAGCCTCTCCGCTAAATGAAAATCTGAACCCCTCTTTTGAGTTGGGTATTATTTCAACCTTGTAGTCTACTTCTACGGAGTTTACTTCTTGCATTTCGGTCAGCCCGTAAATGTCGTAAACGGTTATTCTTTGCTTCATTGTTTTTATTGTTTACAACAAAGCTAATGTAAATAATTGAATAAAAAAAAGGAGGCCGAAGCCTCCCTTAAACAAATAGAGAAAACTAATTAAGGAGCAACCCCAAGAGTGAGAGCACCAGTAACACGGAAAGACATTGATACGTTAACGGCTGAATCAATACTAGCAGTAATGTTCATAGCAGTAATGTAGCAAGTTCCTGAGATTTGGAAGTCCCCCGCAGTAGTACCACCATAAACAAAATCAAGGATAGTCCCAGACTTTTGGTCAGCCATCAGCGTGGTGAGGTTTGATCCGTCAGCCTCAAGGTGAAAGTCAGCGGAAAAGTCAGCGGAACGAGTTCCAGCTATACCCGTATAGTCCCCATTACCTTCGTAAGAAGTGGTGTCAATCTCGTTAGTAGTGATGTTCATTGCCGAACTAACCACCCCAGCGATTGCCGCATCCGTTCCAGGTGTTGCTGAGTCAGTTTGTACGCGGACGTAAAGCCCATCCATCTTAGCCATTTGCAGTCTTTTTGATTACCACAAATATAAAAGGGGGCCGAAGCCCCCCTATAAAGCACCCTTAACGGGATAGTCGATCGTACCCAGGTGCTTAGAACGGTAGTCCGTCTGAGGATTCGGGCGCATCCCCTTTGCTTTCGGAACCCATAAAGGTCAGTGTGTCAACGGCTAGGTTTAAATAACCCTTATCACCTTTCGCACTTACCCAAGGCTTTCCGCTTACGGCTACCTTAATTGACTTGACATCCTTAAAGAAGGGCCATAGCTTTTCTGCTCTTACCCCGTACATCGAACAAGAAACCCAAGCAGTTGAGTCCTTACCCGTCTTAACGGCTACTGAGAAAGACAAACGGCACGGCTTATCCCCAATCGCTTCCGTGAACTTGTGTGTTGCTGAGTTACCAGCACAATTCAGATTTAGCATCTTTTTATTTTTTTGCTAAGTTAACACTAGTCAAGACCTTCCGAGTCCCAACGCTTTACTTTTACTT
>Ga0208898_1001185_pt1 | contig 17659 bp, 47 predicted proteins | sample VirMetDEL_Mar_4_FD_184513 | JGI IMG/M metagenome (GOLD analysis project Ga0208898, IMG submission 184513) | Aqueous microbial communities from the Delaware River and Bay under freshwater to marine salinity gradient to study organic matter... | ecosystem: Environmental > Aquatic > Marine >...
CTTGGTTTGTATTGTGTAGCTCAGTTCACCATTGTCTTCATTTAACCATTTTAATCCTTGTTCGTTAATTTTTACTTGTATCATAATTTTATTTTTTAATTTCTAATTCTTCTCCTACTAAAGCAAAGTAAAGGTTTTGTAATTGGTGGACGTGTTTAATATTTAAAGTGTCTTGATAACCATCTAATAAAAGTTCTCTGTTGTTATATTCTAACATGACACCATTAAATACCCATCCATAATAAATAGGTTTACCTTCATTTGTCCAATCATTTCTCTTAAACCCAAACTTTATGAGCCACTCTTCTGTTAGTGGTATTGGTTTGCTTTTTGATAAAGCTGAATCTTCGCAAAAATCATCAGCATCCCAAATAACATTGTGTCCTTTGTAGTTAACCCAATTTCCTACCATTAATTCATTTGCTTTCATATCTTTTTAGTTTATTAATCTGTTTTATCTATTGAGTTAATATTATTAATTTATTCCGTATTCCGATATGGAATATCTACTTATACTCCATAATCTTATTGTTTATCTTGTTTGGTTAAACTATTTTTTAACTATCAAAATCAATTCTTATATTTTCTTTATAACAACTAACATCCTCCAACCTTGTACCATCTCTATTAAAACTCAATACTTCAACAATTATATGGTTAGGCTTTGATATATCAATCCTTTTCACCTTTGGTCTTATCTCAATCCAACTTGCAGAATTATCTCCAAAACTATCAACACTTATAATACTGTTTGGCTTTGCTTTTCTTAATTGCTTCTCTAATTTTTTTATTAAAATCATAACTTCTTTTTTATTGTTTATACCCTATTTGTTTAAATATCTATTCTTTTAAATATTGTTTCTAAATCATACCATTCTTTGCCAAGTATAAGCCACCATAAAAAAGGAATTACAAAGGTAAATGATGAAGCAAACCAAAGTAAAGCAACAAATATCCAAAAGATTTTTTTTAACGATATAATTAATCTTTCTTTCATAACTTCTTATTTATTAGTTTGTCTAATTGCTTAACTGCTTCTGTAAAGGCTTCTAATCTTGTATGATAAAAGGTGTGTTGGTCATCAAATAAAACAGTTATATCGTTTTCAACATGAATTATAAACCCCTTATTGTAAATGCTGTAAACATCAATATCAACGCCCAAACTATCAAAGTACTTTTCATACACGCCTTTTTGCATTTCGGGTGGTAATTTAATAAATTCACTATAACTAATTTTTGTGTCTGCTTCTGGTGTAAAAAACCACCGTAAAAACCTTCGTTCATTCTTTCCGCTTAACATATCCTTTATTTATTAGTTAGTATTTGTTTTGCTTATGTTCGTGCCAATATTTTTCATAGTAAGTGCAAAAATCACTTCTATCCATTTTCTTGCCCGTATCTAATAGTTCATCTTCTCCAAAATCACATCTTCTGCATTTACATCCAATAAACTTCACTTCTTTATCTGCATAAGCACCCTTTATAAATATTGGCTCGTAAGAGTGTCCTAATATTTTGCACCAATCTATTTTAATAATTTTCATCTATGTATAAATCTTTTATTTCTTCTATACTCATAACTAATCTATTTTTTAAATTTAAACGGCTTTTAGTTTGGTGTTATGCACCATTACACAACCCTAATATAAACAGGTTTAACCTTCCCTTCTTCAAAAGGATTTATTCTATGTAAGTCAAATGCGTTTTTGATTTTTCTACCACAATATTCGGCTTCTATTATTGGATTATAAGGCTCTACCTTTTGAAACCCTACCACTACACCTTCCAAATCATTTGAATCTATTGGTTTTACCCAAACTTTTTGTCCTATTTCGTATTTCATAACTATTTAATATTATTCTCATCAATTAATATAAACTTCTTTCCCAATGCTGAAGCAACCTTCTCCAGCGTAGAAGAAGATATTCCTTCGTTCTTACCATTTATCCAGTTCAAAAAACCATTATAAGATATATTGCACTCCTTCGCTATAGACCTATAAGTTTTCTTGTCCTCCCCTTGGACTAAACGCCTCAAAGATACTTCTGATATTATCTGCTCTTTTATTGTCATAATCTTTTTGTTAAAATCTTCAAGCAAAGAGATTTATTCTACTATCTTAATTTTATAACCTAATTCTTTTTGTAGTTGTTCAATAGTTCGTTCTTTTGCTTCTTCTTCTACTATTTCAGCCCATTTACCGTCTTTGAAAATTATAGTCATCCCATCCCCATCAATACCACCATACCTAACTAATGAATTACCACTCATACCGAATGAATGAAAACGGTCTACTTTTATCTTTCTCACTCTTAATAAAGAGTAAACTACAACCCCCTCTTTAAACCCTCGTTTCTTAGCTTCTTTTATTAATGCTTCTTCTACTTCTTCTTTGGTTGCTTCTATTTCATTTCCGCTTATTTTATCACATTCAGATAGAGTGTCTGACCACCTCCCCGCTATGTTAAACCCATAAGTGACACTTTTACTAGTATAGAAGTATAAAAAACATTTATCATTATCCAACCAATACCACTTACCAACCTCTAAATTATCTTTTATTAATCCTTTTTCTTTTAGGAAAAAATTAGGATGGCTCATTTTACCGTAGTACTGACCTTTCACTTTCCATTCTAAATATTCCTCAAACAATTCTACTACTTCTTCTTCTGTGTACTTTTTCATTTTATATAGTTTTTTAGTTAATTCACACTTTAATGGGTCTCCACTCGGTGAAGTATGACACAAATATATGACATTATATTAATACAATCCAAGCCTTTTGACAATTATTTTTTAGATAGTGTTCATAGCTGGAGGGCTAAAGTGCCTAGAAACAGTGCGTTGTAGGCTAAAAAAAAATTTGTAAAAAATTTTGAGGGTGGGGTTGTTTGCGACATGTCGGGGGTGTATTACTGAAAGGAAAACGCACATTGAAATGGGTAGTGGGGTCTGTTTTGGCTAACGGCTTGACGCAGAAGCAGTTAGACTTTGTTCTGTTTATGATACTTAACGGAACAAATCGCAGCTAACTCATTGATAATCAACGAGCGTAGCCCATTTAATGTAGCCTAATGATATTTAATACATACCTAACCTACATTAAGTCTATTGTTGGTACAAATTTTTTGCAAAGTTGTCGTTTTATCTGAGTCAGATAGCCCCACCGCCAAATCCTCACACCCAGTAATAGCTAGGCTTTTAACCTTATTGCACACACAAACGCACAAACGCACACAACTAAACGTTACACACTAGGCACACATACAACTATCTTATGTACTTACTTATATATACTATTGCTACTCTATAGGAGGAGAGATATATTATACAATACCGAACTGCCCAACAAATGCACACGAATGACTGTATTACAATTTAACTAGTATAAAACCTATATAACTGTATAACATTTGCACCCTATAAACACTAGTCTACAGAATACCCACGTTAAGCAGATGAAATTATTCTGTCTGATACTCAGATAGTTAGACAAAAACATTAAAACTTTCTTGTTTTTTATTTTTACCTGTTTCAATTGTCACCGCTTTTTCTTCTTAACTTACTGGTTTATAGTGTTTTATCCACGCCAAATGAACCACTTCAAACACCCCTCAAAACAGTTAACTCCTTGATAATCAGATATGTTCGATTAAATATTTGTTTCTATCTTTACACCATCGAAAGCGATAAACGTTCTTTACTTCTTGCATCACACGTCCCCTGCACATGATACCAATAGTACATACACAGGATAAGACACTCAGGTTAGTACGCAGACCAATAGTTAATACATGTTACGCTAAGCAGTATGGTAGACACTACTACAGAAGCCCTGAGAGAAGCAAGTTAAGAATACAATACCGAACTGCGATATAAGTTCTTTGAAATACTGATAATAATTAGACTCAAACCACGCTACAAGGCAATGCAAGATGCACCCTAAGTAAGTAGAGACTAAAACCGCTGAAAAATGCACACGCTAGGTAACACGTACTAGCACCTAAGATGTAAAGGTTTTAACACTCGAAAGTACGTTACTGTGAAAGGCAGTATTAAAAATGCGAGAGTCACCAATTATAATCAGAACTGAAAAGCATTAACATTAGTTAAGTAAGGCTTTTACTCCACAGGGATTCAATCAGCCCTAAACAGACCAATGCAGTAATGGAGGTATTTAGAACGGGGTAAGTATAAAGACTCCCCTCAAAGCTAGACTGCCTAAGCAGGAACACGAATTAATAGCATGCTATTGATAGCGGAACTTAGGGACAGGGTAAACACATAACTCCCTGTATAAATTGCGACATTCCAAGTAGTAATGGCGTACACATCCGAGAGGATACGAAACGACTACTTTGCCCCTTGATAGATAGGCTATTTTAATAAGTTCGACACTTACAGGGGGCTCTACTAATCAAAAACCTAGAATCATGAGCACTAAAATTGAAAGAATTGAAGGAAATTACGAAGTAATAGGCTTTTACCTTAATGGAAAGAAGTTAAGAGAACGTAAGAGACGTATCTTAAATTAATACAATACCGAATCGTTAAATTTAAAAACTAGAAATTATGAAGGAATTACATGTATTATCAGTATCTATCATCTTTGATGGAAATAAAGAAATAGAAGGAGATAGAGATTTTTCAACACATAGTGGAGACACTAGTGTTGTTGATGCTATCAAATCACATCTAGAGGAATCTTATAATATTCACTTAACTAAAAAAGACATTGAAGAAGAGATAGACTCTTCCGACTTAGATACAGAGGTTGTATTTACTATGTCAACTGGTAATGGAATAAAAGGAGAGTTCTATATTAAAGTTCTTAATGGACATAAAATGAAATTAAAACAATAACTAAAAACTTAGAAATTATGAAAGAATTAAACAAGGCTTTTAAGTCATTAAAACTAATTGAAAAAGAAACCGATGGTGTTAAATTTTTTAAAGCACAGGGAGGAATTTATATCGAACTTTCTGACGGACACAACCTTCGACTAGATGAAGTAGAAATAAAGAATCATGCTACTAGATATGATTTGTTAGAGTTTGAAAGAAAGCAAAAAGAAAAGAAATTAGGAACTTATAGGATAACAACATTTTTCTTAAATAGTTACAGTACAAAAGAACTCTCTTACCAAGAAGCAGTAGAGAAGTATGGATTAGAAGAGTTTGAACAGTCAATAGACGCAAACGCTTTTTACAGTAATATTATATCACAAAAAATAAAGGAGGATTAATTATGATAACACTAAAATACATTAGAGCTCATTTTAATGAGCAAGGTTATGAGCCAAGACACTCATTCCATAAATTAAAAAAGGCTTGTAATAAACTAGCTAAAGAGACTGGGCATAAGGCTTCAGACTTATATCACTTATTAATTGAGAATAAACCCATAGTTGGAGCGTATACTCATAGTTACGGCTTCCATACTGCTAATGGTAGACACTTGATTAACACTTTACAAGAATATTATTATCAATCTTAAAACTTAGAAATCATGAGTGGAAAATTATCTAATAAGACAAAGCAAGCAATTAAAAAATACGGAATGAAATCTTGTATTGAATGGTACAATAAATATCAAAATTCTGGTGATGGTGCAAATACGCTTTCAATTTATTTTGAGCAATTATACAATGCCAAATGTACTACAAGGCAAATGGACTCAAGAATAGATGCTGGGCGTGAAGTACATGCATTAGATGAGGAAATTAAAAGAGAGATTCTATTTCAATTAAATAGAATGAAATTAGAGCCTATAGATAGTAGCTCTAATAATAGCATTGAATTTATAGCCAACTACAATAGTAGTTCTTTACTTTATATGCGTAAACATTGGTTAATGAAATTCAAAATAGACTTTAACGGTTGGGTTGTTGGTATCGGAGAAATGGACGGAATGAAATTTCAAGTATCAATGACTAATCAATAATAAACTTTAAAACTTAGAAATTATGACAGAAGAATTAATAGCAAGAGCAATCCTAAGAGGAGATAAGACTTACACAGAAAATGGAAACACTATCATGCTTCCTAAAGGGCAAACGGCAGGCACAGAAACACAGGCTTTGTTTTATGCTCGTAAGAAAGCAGAAGAGTTAGTTAATGGTATTAAATAATACAATACCGAATCGTTAAATTTAAAACTAGAAATTATGAACTCAAAAGAAAAGAGAGAATTAAAATTCTTAAGAAGGCTGGTTGAAAAAGGAGAGGTATTAATGAACTATGATTCTACAGATTGTGATGGATGTTCAACTTCTAAGGTTGTTACTTTTAAATCATGGAAGGAATTGATAGAAACAGAAGAGAGTGAGGCTGAATGGTGTGATGGATGGTTTAGCTATTCTCTACCTTTTAAATTTCCTGATGGTAGCTTAGACCTTAACGAAAGTTATAATGGTGGTCAATGGGGAGAATAATACAATACCGAATCGTTAAATTTAAACCAATGAGCAAACAACTAAACTTATTTCAAGAGTCTTACGAGGACTACTACAAACGCTTCTACAGGAAGCAGTTACAAGAAGGTAGAGAGAGTAGGATTAAAAAGTCTGAGCCACTGACTGTAATAATGATAAGCACAGGAGAGGTTAGACCAATGACAACTAATGATTTAAAACTAAAGCTATGATAGACGTAGAACAATTACTAAAAGACTTGAGTTATGAGCATAACTCAGACTTACAAAAGATGTTTGAAGCAGTTCTTAATGCTAAACTTAACCCCCTAGACTTTGTTTTAGGAGAGGCTATAGAATTAAATAAATTAAAGAAATTAATAACTAAAAATAAGGAGGATTAATTATGGAAAAGAAATATTTAACCCGAAAAAGGGAATCAATACAAGGAAGTGATAAGATAAAAAGAAAGATAGCAAACATGACTCAAAATAAGAATTTGAGTTGTTTACTTTTTAATAATGTGAATGAATTTTTAAGCAAAAACGAACACTACATTCATATTGGCACAGAGAAGAATCCTGATGAAGAAGTTGAGATGAAAACACAGGCTTTTGCTGACTTTGGTAGTAATGAAATTCGTGTTTGGGTGCAAGATGATGACACTATCATTCTTGAGTATGAGAAGTTTTATGTTGATGAGTATGAGTTATTAGATATTAAGATTGATGGTCTTTTAAAACCAATGTCTTATAGTCATTTTGAGGAGAGAGCTAAGCTAGGATATAATGTAAAAAGAAACCCAGACTCTAAATACTTTGACTCTATGGGATACCATAAAAGCTACCTCACTCAATTATTAGATGATGCTGAGGAGGAGTTTGAACAAAAAGATGTTGAGGCTCTAGCAGGAACTTATGATTCTATTCTAAAGGTTGTAGAGTACCTACAGAAGGCTGACAGGATTAATAAATTAGAACAAGAATTAAGAGCTATTGTTTAACTTAAAGCACAAATTATGAATAACCAAGAAGAAAAGAGAATCATACTTATAACGGCACACCAAGAGTATATCGACAGGGCTAACCAATGTATTGGACTAGCCCCTGTTGGTATTCTTATGTACAGTAATGTAAGTGCTAGGGCTATTAAGAATAGAGTAAGTAGTGAGATGATATACATTTCATACAATTAATACAATACCGAATCGTTAAATTTAAATCTAGAAATTATGGAAGATATAGATATGGAAGTTTTAAAAAAACTAAATGGAGATAAGGCTATTAAAGAATATATAGACTCGCTGGGCATTGAGGATATAAGGTCTTTCAATTCAGCTAATAATGTAAAAGGATACGATGGTGGTGGAGCAAAGTCTACAATGTTTATTATCATTGACAAAGATATTCAACAGAATAAAGGAATGTTTGATGAATTTTTTAAATAATTAAAACTTAGAAATTATGGATATAATAAATGAATTAGAAAAGAAAGCTAACATAGAAATGATTAAGTATTTATGTGGTAAGCAGATATGGTGTGACTACAGTAATAACATGCTTGATTACAGGAATGCTATAATGATTGAGTTAATGGATAAGTCTGGAATCACGCAGTCAAAAGTTGTTCATGGTAGCTTTGAAGGTAAAATACCTCAAATAAAAAAAGCGTTTAAGAATAAAGGGCTTGAGGTTGTTATAACTAAAAACATAGTAAAATGAAAACAGTAAGGATAACAATAGCCAACAAGCGATTAGTTAAAAGGTCGAAGGATGATGGATATGTATTCTCAACTGGAGGATACGGAGCAGGAGAGCTATTCACTATCCCGAAAGTAGCTATCAAGCACACTGAATCGGCATTGATTCCAATTAATGATGTAGCCAGTAATGAAGCTACTACCTTTGTAGTCTATAAATGGCTATATCAAAAAATAAAAGGCAAGCTAAATGACATGAGAAGTGACCATGTTGCAATGCCGAAATCTTAAATTTAAACACAGGAATTATGGAAGAATTAGATATAGTAAAAGTGAGCGACATCCTAAACCTTAATAACGTTTACGACTCAATAGGAGAGGCTTTAGGAACTAAAATGAATAGCGACTCAGAAATCTTTTATGAGATAGAAGAGTTTATTGTTCAGAAGTTTAACGAAATGAATGAGGAGGACTAATTATGATAGACTTAATTATAATAGACCATTGGACTACCAGTGGCTTTAGAGGTTCATTCAATGAGTCTCTTTACAGAAGAATATTAGAAATAAGATTGTTTAACGAAAACTTAGAGATATGAGAAAGATATTAATAGAATTAATAGTTGACCATGCAGGTGATGAACTAGACAAACATGACTACATAAAAATAGCAAGTGAGACTGAAGAGGAATTACTTGAGAGAGTAGCACAGATAATTGAATATTATAGAACTAATTAAAATAGGAGGTAATTATGAAGAATAGAATAGATGGAATCGAAATACACCCATTAATAGGGTTTGATGATAAAGATAATTTAACTAATGATTATTTAAACGCTAAATTCTTTGAGACATGTGAAGAGGACGATGAAAATTTAATCGCTTGGGGGGTTTATGTACATCGAGAGGGAGAAGGAATTGAAAGTGTGTTTGATGTGCCCGACAAAGATAATGCAATACAAGCAGAAGAATTATTAATTAAACTTTATAACCTATGAACTTAACAGATTTTACACAAGCAATAAAAGATAATGGAGGTGCAAGCTATAACCTCAACACTGGAGAACTTAATCCAAACAAGGGATACTTTGTTGGACTAAAAGGTTTTGAGAAGGTTGTTCCACTATCATCTGTGGCTTCATCGGTAGCAACCTTTATTAAAGAAAATGGTTTTGAACTATCTAACCCTAACAAATGGGTAGGAGCCTGGATTAATGATGATAAATTAGTTCTTGATGTTTCTATTAGAGTAGATACTCTATGTGAAGCAAGAGAACTAGCACTTACTAATAGGCAAATAGCTTTGTATGATGCTCAGAATGATGACGTTATTACAATACCGAATAGCCGTAAATAAATCCGAGAAATCGGTATTGAGGCAGGATGAATTAAGAAATTTATTATAAACTTAAAAAACAGCTGGGGAGCTGGATTGGTTAATAGATTTTCAATATCCTGCCTCTTTTATCCCACCTGTGCACATACACTGCACACTTATGTCATAAATTTGTTTTAACTTTGAAAATACTAGTCGGAGAGTAAAGCTAAAGTATGGATAACTTTACCTCTGAAATCTTAAGTGACGCCCAAATACTCTGCGTCTTTGCTATTGAGTCCATGCTTACGTCCTGTGTTTATTAAATGTGCTATTCGGCACAGGAACGTAATGGAAAAAGAATACACCCTTACATGTGAACTTTGTGAGCTTTGACAACATGTAGGGAAAAGTAAACTCTCTGGTCAACCGTCAAAACGGTACAGGAGGGGTAAGCAGTCCCTCCATTTTTTTTTAAAACTAGAGATTATGAAAACTATAGAAGAAATTAAAGAGAATTACGAAAACGAAATAAAGTATTTAAATCTAAAAGTAGATACTAATGACTCAAATTTAGACACAATGAATGAGGCTCAAGAGAGAGAGTATTGTGAGATAAGAGCAGAGAGAATTATACAGTGGGAAAATAGTGGTGATTATTATAGATGTAAGAGAGCTCTTATTTCTAATCAGGCAAGATTAGATTTAGCTATGACATTTATTGAAGATAACGGAATGGAATTACCTAAAGAATATAAACTTTAAAATAAAATATTATGCTAAGTAAAAGTATTAGTATCGAACAGTACGAAGAATATTTGAGGCTCTGTAGAGATGAGAGTAATAAGTGGGATAAGAGGAGAGTTAATAGTAATATTACTGAAGAATGTTTTAATGAAATTGAGTCTGCATCCTACCCAGTAGAAACAATAGTCAACGGAAATCTTTCTCATGCTATTGAGTACTTGAGTAAATTTCATACAGCTGGTTTTGTTGAACATGTTACTCAATGCCTTGTAAACATTAATGATTATGATAAGGATACATACACTTATGTAAAAAAATCTGTGTTCGGTATTGCATAATTAAAATATTATTGTATATTTGCACCAGACAGATGTTAATTACAATCAAAAGTAATCAACGAACATAAGATAAAAGCCGTTCCCTAGTTAATTCCTCGTAATTAACGTCTGTCTAAGAGGGGGCGGCTATTTTTTTACATATACCACTATTCTAAGCAGTTCATATCTTCCTGACTGCTTTAACAAAAAGGATGTAAAGTATCAGAATAGTGTAGAGTAGAATCAACCACATCATGAGCAAGTGTATGCGATGTTCAACCGACAACATACGACTGTGAAGAAAATTAATATTGTGATGTGACGTTAAAGAGTTGACTATTAATAGGTTAACCCCTCTAAGAGGACAGGATGCGAATTGTTGATTTACTTAGTTAATATTTTAAATTAACAAATCCCCGAAGAGCAGTCTCTTCACAGGATATAAGGGAACCTTTAACTAAAAACCAAAAACTATGGAAAAGATAATAGCAGTATTCTTAATAATATTTATACTATGGGCTTTAACTGTAAAGAAGTTTGATAAGCAGCCTTGGTTTATATTTATGGAGAATGTTATAATAGTAGTAACAGCATTATTTATAATGTTAGGAGGGTATGTTTATTACTTCTTCTTTTAATCAATACCGAACAAGCAAATATATTATGAGCACAAACGAAATATTAATAATCATAGGGATATGTATAGTTGTATTAGGACTATCAATCTTTATAGTAACAAGAGAACATTAAAACTAAATAGTTATGAGTATAGAAGAAATAATAAATAATACAGTTGGATTGGCTTCACTAACAACAATACAAAAGTTTAAGATTAGTGAGGTTATTAGAACTGTGTCATCACCCCAACAACAAAAGATAGACCAATTAGAAAGAGAGTTGAAAATTGAAACAAAATTTAAAGAGGCTTATTTAGAACATTGGCAAAATTCAAAAGAACAAAACCAAAATTTAGAGAAAGAGATTGAGCATTTAAAGGAAAGAAATAAAAGCCTTGAAAAAATGATTGATAATCAATGTATTTAAAAACTAAAACAATGGCAAAAAGATTAACATACAACGAAGAAGAAAATGCTGAACGTGAACGGATGATGATTGAGCGTTCTGCATTGTATAAATATTTGAGGGTAGACAGAGAGCTATCCATAAAGAAGATAGTGAACCTCATAGGGTGTAGATGGCACAACAGATATAATATTTTTATGGAGCCTGAAGATTACCTAACACTAGGGAGGATGAAAAAAATCAGAGGACTTGTTCCTGAACTATCCTCCAAGAAATTCTTAGACATGCTAATTCCAGGTGATGAAAGACCTTGGTATGAGCTAGAAGAATGGGACACTAAAGCATTTAAAAAGAAAATAGGATTAGACTAACTAAAACATATATTATGAAAGATAACATTGGAAAAAAGAGACAAGCTAAGATTTATAGAGAAGAAATAAATCAATTAAGAGAGAAATACAATTCTCTACTAGCAACATTACCAAAGAAAAGCATGGAGGAGTTTAGAGTAATAATGAGTGAAGCTAATGCTGTACTTGGTAAAATGAATACCCTAAAGAAGAAAGCAGATAACCTAGATAACAATCTACCAGAGCATGGATACAGCGATTGGCATGATGGTTATAGAATTGTTGAATAAAAACAATAGTATTAAAATAATTTTATTATATTTGTATTATGAAAGAAGAATGGAAGCCAGTTGTTGGAGCTGAACCAGACTACATGGTTAGTAATCTAGGATTTATAACAACAATAGCTGGTAGTGGAAATAAAAATAAAGGGAAGAAACCTAGGCTGGTTAGAGGCTCTTATAGAGAAGGAAATGGCTCGGAGTCTTTTTCTATGTATGGAAAAGGTTTTAACGCTGCCAAAACTGTTGCTGAAGCATTCATAGATAACCCCAATAATTACAAGCACATCTACTTTAAGGATGGGAATAAGAGAAATGTAAGAGTTGATAATCTTGAGTGGGCAGAGTTTACTCCAGCGAAAGAAAAAAGAGTTAGAGATGAAAAAGCCGCTGAAGAAAGATTAAAAAAGATTAGAGCTACAATGTTAAAAGTTGATAGTGAGAAAGAAGAGCCTACTACCCTTGCTAGCTCTCCAAAGGGAGAATGGATGAACAGTCCTAATAGAATTATAGGTAAGACTTTAACTAATGAAAACTATTATGTAAATCCACTTCAGGATTTAGATTATGAATATAAAACAAATAAAGAGATATGAAAAAAATAGGTGATGCAACCTCTGAAGAGGAAAAAGAAGCAATGAAGCAAGAGATGGAGATTCTTCTAGCTGTTAAGGGTAGAGATTTTTTCAAGAGATTAGAATCTCACAATACCGAACAGGCATCTAGAAAAGGAAGTCAGGCATTCGTGATACAAGGATTCGGCATTGTAGGAGTAAGTAAGTCTAAATCTATTAAGAAGGTTAGACAGCTGCTTGGAGCTACAATAAGTAATCCTGATGCTGAGAAAGAAGAACTAGCACAGACAATACTGGCAGTTGAGAAGAAATATTTAAACAATAAATAAAATAAGTTATGGAAGAAATTAAAATAAATACTCATGGACTTTTAATATTAAAACCAACTAAAACAAGTATGAGGTCTTTTACAAAAGATGAATTAAATGTTTGTAAAAAAGCACTCAAAAAGTATTGGAAAACCAAACAAGATAAACAATAAGATTATGGAGTATAAGTAGATATTCCATATCGGAATACGGAATAAATTAATAATATTAACTCAATAGATAAACAATAAGATTATGGAAGTATTAGAAGGATTAATAATGTTAGGGAAGACAATTATAGTATTGCTATGCTTTATAATTGTTTTGATTATTATTGGATTAATTATGAAATCATTAGATTAATAAACATAAACTAAAGAGATATGAACGAAGAAAAATACTACACCCCTCAGCTAGAGGAGTTCGGCATTGGATTCGAATTTGAATACCAGAACAAGCAGGGTAGATGGGTTAAGATGAAGATGGATAGGCTAGACTTTAGGGTAGAGCAGACTATGACATTACAATATAGCCTAACACTTCATAAAGAAAGGTTTAGAGTTAAGTATTTGGATGAGGATGACATAAAGGAAGCTACAGATAATTACTTTCATGTAGCTCACATCGAACCTGGGATATATTGCATACTCCCTGTAAGAGCAGACAATAATAACTTCTTTAGAGGTAAGATAAAAAACAAGTCTGTATTAATTAATATTGTTAAAGCATTAGAGATATGACAGAAAAAGAAATATTAGAACGAGCAGAAGGAGGGGTAGTCATCGTTATTTGTAACGGAAATTATAAAGCATCATACGCTGAGAAGACTCCATTTAAGGCTCACTTTTACGACTTGACAGACTACCCCTGCTGTTGGGTAAGAAGTCTAAAAACTGGTAAGGAATACGAGTTGTATCCAAACCAAATATTAGAGTTTATGAATCAAGAGCAGATTGAAAACATTGTAGATATTAAAAAATATGGACAGATATGAAAGGATATAAAATAGTGATAGTGTTTCTCTTTGGGCTAGGGACTCTCTTTTTGATTTATCAATTGATATTAGCCAATGCCGAAATCTCAAATTTAGAACGAGAACGAGATTACTTTAGAAATGCCAAATCGGTATTACAACAAAAGGTCTGGGATGTATCATGCATCAACATACTAATGATTAATAAGATGTGTCCTAGAGACCAAAGAAAACTTCAGAAGGATGAAGATTATATGAACATAGTAACTAAAATGAATTAGATATGGTAATAAGCACATTTTACATGGGAATAATAGTAGCAACTTTAATCCTATACATCTTGTACAGAATATTTAGTTCAAGAGAAGGTTTTGATGGATGCGGAGGACTTTTTGGTTCTTTTATTCTATATATAATATTTTTAATAATATGGATAATAATTAATTGATATGGAAGATAAGGAAGTACTACAGAAAGCTATTGAGATAGCTATAGAGAATGGAATGAAAATAGTTTATTATAACAAATCATTTGTGTTCTCTGATGAGATAGGTCAAAATTCTAATTACGAAGAATATGAAAACAGAATTGATTTATCAATAGTCTTCTCTCACGACTTTGCTAAAGCTTTCTTTAAAAACATAAAACCTAAACCATTAACAGGTCAAGTATATAACACAAGTTATTACCACGACTTTGAACTACATTTGATGCAGATGGTAATATGTGATAACCCAATAGACTATTTAAGGAAGTTTATTGATAATACCGAAAAAACAGATTAGATATGACAGATAAAGAAGTACTACAAAAAGCTATTGAAGAAGTTAACAGCAATGTTTATATACAAGTAAAGGTTGTTACAAGTGGAGTTCTTCAGGTTAATGATAATTGGAAAATAGTTAAAGAATTAGAAAAGCTTGGGTTTCAAAATAAAGATGGGATAACTCAAGATGATGAAGATGTTTCTTGGACTATATTGGAAATTAATAAAGGATTTATATTTAAGGATGATGAAGGATAAAGAAGTACTACAGAAAGCTATTGAGATAGCTATAGAGAATGGGTATGATAAGTTGAAAAACTTAGAGATGATAATGACTATGGATAAATATTTAGACATAGCTGTAAATGAACCTCATGCCCTAATCTTCTCTCACGACTTTGCTAAGGCTTTTTGGGGAGAAGGGAATTTAGAGGGGGAAGTATTTGAGGACAATATGTGGGATTCAGAGTTTTCTAATCACTACGGAGTTATTTATAAAGGAAAGTCTTGGCAATACCACCTACAACAAATGGTATTATGTGATAACCCTATAGATTACCTTAGAAAATTTATAGAGACAGGATATATTAAAGGAGAAACAAAGATTGTAGGGCAAAGAAATTGGAAAGAAGATGGGACTTATGAAGATAAGTTTATTAAATCAAAATACCAAGAGCATGGAGAAAAGATGGAGGAGGAGTGTATTAAATCATTTACAAACCTAAATAACAGCGAAACAGATGAGTAATATGGATTATATAGATTATATAGTAGTAGAGTCTTACTCTAAAGAGGATTTAGAGAGACAGGTTAATAGAAAAATTAGAGAAGGTTATATACCAACAACACAACTGTCTGTTGCTAGCTCTTCAACAACTGTAGAGTATGGAACCTTTATAGGAACAAGGGCTCAAAAAGCAGAGCATAGAACTGTTTATGCTCAAGGAATGTTAAAACAAGAGAACTATGAAAAGAACGACTAAACATATTGACTGGACAGAGCTACAGAGGCTCGTTAAGGCGATGAAAGAGGATGGAGATAGGTATCACCTCCTTATCGTATTACAGTCTCTTACAGGGCTTCGTATAGGGGATGTTCTTAGGATAACTTGGAGGGATATTTTATCCAATACCGAACTGTCCGTTAAAGAGCAAAAGACAGGCAAGATTAAACGCATAGCAATAAGCGATGCTTTACGAGATGCAGTCCAGGAGGAGTACGACAGATTTAGCTACAGGATTGATAGTGAACCTATCTTTATGAACAAGCGTAGAACGAAAGCTGTTTCAGTTTCCTATGTGAACAGAAAATTAAAGAGCTCGTTTAAAAAACATAATGTGGAAGCCGAGCAGGTTAGTTCTCATGTATTTCGTAAGACCTTTTCTTATAAAATATTAGAAGACAATAATTTTAGTCATGAAGCTATCTTTAAGGTGAGCAGACTATTAAATCACGCAAATATAAATACAACAATGATTTATCTAAACCTACATGAAAGGGAAGCCGATAACATCTATAGGGGATTAAAAATATAAATTTGAAAAATAATTATAAACTAAAAAACAAATAACATGGAAATACTTATAGTAATAATAATAATAATGTATTTACTCCCAGCTTTTTTGACGTATAGATATATTCAAATAGCATTTAGTAAGGGAGGTATTTGGGAGAGAGACAACACCTCTAGGTTTGAACTCATAGGCGTTCTGGTTCCAGGAGTTAATTTGCTCGCTTGCTTTGCCTGGATTGTGGAGTACCCTAAAAAAAGGAAAAGAATAGACTCATTTAATAATTTTTTTAACATTAAAAAATAAGAAATCATGATAACAGGATTAGTAATAGTAGTGGTAGGACTTGTAATTTCAAATGCATTATTGCAGATTGTAATACATAAAATGAAAAAGGAACAATTAACAAAACGTGATATAGAAATACTTATACAAGACAGTTACTGCATCACCAGGTTACGAGAAAAAATTAAGGAGATAGACTTTACTAGTAAACCTTATAGAGATACTGTGAATAGAATAGATAAAGAGCATGAAGAAGTGAAGAAAATATTGTTAGACCTGGAAATGGGAAAACAAAAACCTAAGTTTAAGAAGGGTGATAAGGTTTATTATGAATATAGTGTTGGTTGGTTTGGTTCGCCTAATGAGACTAAATACCGAGGAACACCACCTACGTATAAAGATTTTGGAGAATATGTATGCAGAGAACTAGACTACAAAGAGGGGTGTTGGATGGCTAAAGTGCTAATTGACTGTGAAGTAAAGAAAATAAAAGAGTCAGAATTAAAGAAGGTTAAAAATGAAAAATAAAGAAGCAAAAGCAATTCTTGAAGCAATGTCTAAAGAAGAACTTGTTGATTTATGTCTAAACTATAGAGATATAATTAACGAGTTTGATGAAAAGGATACAGACTTTGAAGAATTTTGGAAGAAATATCACGAAGTTACTGGGCTCAAAAAGACTGATTATCAGGCAGCTAAGAAACATTGGGGTAGACTTACAAAAGTACATCGTAAATTGGCATTGGAGAATATTGAGAAATATTTCTTAAGTTTGCCTACTTATAATTCTGGTAAACCAGTAAAGAAAGCTAGGACTTATTTAGCTGATAAAAACTTTCTAGATGAATTTGAAGTCGCAAAAAGCGATAGCAAGCCAGCTAGTAGAACTGACGGTAAACCAAAGAGGATAAGTATTGACCAAGTAGCCGTAAATAACTATAGTGAGTGGGAGCAATACTGTAAAGAAAATAATTATGACCCACAGAGTGGTGAGAGTTTAATTTAATTTGTATATTTGCTCTGTGAGTGGAAGCACAATTAAGAAATTTTTTAAAAACCCTTAATGATGTAGCCTTCCACCTACTGATTTAAGG
>Ga0208898_1001189_pt1 | contig 17650 bp, 4 predicted proteins | sample VirMetDEL_Mar_4_FD_184513 | JGI IMG/M metagenome (GOLD analysis project Ga0208898, IMG submission 184513) | Aqueous microbial communities from the Delaware River and Bay under freshwater to marine salinity gradient to study organic matter... | ecosystem: Environmental > Aquatic > Marine > Coastal...
GTGATTGGGTGCAAAGAACTAGGCAACCGCTTCCCGGTATGCCACCTTTTGACTGACAAGAATTTGCTTTTGGGCAGGTTGTCCATATTGAAGACGATGAAACAGTTGAAGTTGAGTTTCCATGTCGTTGTATGAGTATTTCTCAAGTATCAGATAGTTTAGATAGATTTAAAATGTGGCATCCGGGGGAATACTTATTACTTGATAAAGAGTCACGACAAATTAAAGAGAAACAATTCAAACACCATTGTAAGATTTCTCACTGACGAAGGGGGCAATCGCCCCCTTTTTTTAATAGGAGCTTATTATGTCTAATGAAGAAGAAGTATTAAATGAGCTTGTCTCAAAGTTAGAAGAAGAGGGAGTGCAGGCTAACGATACTATAAATGGCAATGTAGAAATTGGAAGTAAAGTGGCTAATATTTTGAATAGTGTTGGAGTAACCCCGCAAAGAGTGCAAGCTTGGCTAGGTATTGAGGAGTGTGGATGTAAAAAAAGACAGAAGTTCCTAAATGGAGTCCTGTCTTTCCTTAAAAATATACCAAACTCAAATTAATATAAATACCATTCTCCAGACTTATGAGACATTATAGATATTGATTCATATTGATTAAATAATGTATAAGTAACTGAACCATCAATAACATCACTTCCAGTGCCACTGATTATAACTTGATTGGAAGAACTATCTATTTTCTTCACCATATGTTCTACACCCTTAATGCCATTACCTGTAGTTGCTGGTAATGTAATAATAATATTTCCGGTACTAGCATCGGCAAAGACCTTTTCATAGAATGAGATTCTATTAAAATCACCACTAATAGTAATATTAGGACGAACTACATCTAAGATTCTATATGCACCACCAGAATAATATATAATATCCAATTGTGTTCCAGATGGTAAATTATAACGATATTCAATCCCTGTAGAATATCTAGTGCCAGTAGCTGGACTTCCATCAGCACCCGTAGCGACTGCACATACCTGACCCTGCACAGCACCACTAAATGGAGGGGCACTTGTAGGATAAGGACAATCACAAGCACAACCCGTACAAGGTGTAGATAAAACCCAATCATTAATAGTTGTTCCAGTAGAGGTATAATCACACGAATCTCCAGAACAACTTGTATCAGAGCAATCTCCAGTAGCTGTGTATGTATAAGATTTCGGAACATTTACAACTCCATATCTTGATATCATACTAAGATAATGAGGATATCCAGTAATACCTCCCTCGCCAGTACCAGTCAATGGAGTAGCAAAATAACCTGTACCAAATGCTGCTCTAGCAGGTTTAAAATATGTAGGTGATACTGCGGTGCCTACTGTAGCACTAGTATCATAAGTTAAATCACCACCAAGGGTTACTGTACATATAACTGGTCCTATCGTTGGGGAACTACCATCAGTAGTTGTTGTGTCTACTGTAGGATTGGTGTCATTTGTCGGATCTGTTTGTACTGTGCCATCTACATCAGGTGCCCAATCTATTATTGGGTCATCAGGTTGATCTGAAGTACCACCTCCATCTGTTGCTCCACCAACACAATCAGATACATACCCTTCTCCCGGCCAAAATGCTGCATATGGAGGGGCGGCACAAGTACAATCTCCGCTACACTGAGGAGAACCATTTGGTTCTCTCCACTCCAATACTTGACCATCGCAAGGACCAAGAGGTGGAAAAGGATCGGGACAATATGCTGTCCACCCACAAGGAGTATTACAACTACCAGTGGGGGTTGATGGACCATCTCCACTACAACAGGTATCACATAATACAGTAGTTCCAGAACCCTCTTGACATACTAATTCATCGCCAGAGATGAAGAAACTAATAGGAGTTGTTGTGATTTCTATACCACTGCTTAAACCACAGTTTAACGATGTTTGATTGATAGTGCATGAACTACCTGTTGGTTTTGGAGGATCTGGTTTACAAACACTAGTGAAAATTTGACCTTCTTGTAATGGCAAATATTCTGGTTGCTCACATTCAAACACACCACTTTCATTCTCGCAACCAGTACAACCTAGACCAGTTTCCTGCCATGCAAGTCCTCCATCTGCACCCGTCACACCAACAAATCTACAAGGATATTCATCGCAAGGGATACAATTTCCAGATTGAATTTCTGTTCCTGTAGGAGTGCCTGTTGGTTCTGAACATTTAATAGTTCCGCTAATACATTGACCATTACAATTACCTGAAGATGCTACCCATTGACCACCAGAACCAGAATATGTACAAGAAGAGTTTTCACAATCTATACAAATACTGTTATATATTAATCCTGAACCTGTTGGTGGAGCACCAGTTGGTTCTTCACATTTAAAATTCTCGCAACCCGCACCACCACAACCAGTAGGATTAGCCCAAATAAAACCAATTCCACCATCACTAACACTAGTGTATGTACATGGTTGCTCATCACATGAACCACAAGTGCTATAATATACCTCTCCAGAATATGATGGATCTCCGGTTGGGTCTATACAAATAAAATTATCACAACATTCTTCCTGATCTACCCATTGTAAACCAGTAGTTGCACCACTACCTGTGACTGCTGCTACAAATGTACATGCTTTTCCCTCACATCCAGATGTATCACAGCAACTTGCTAAAGGCCACCATTGACCACTTTCGTGACTATAATAAACTAATACATCTTGTTGTGTAATAGTTTTATTTTTATAAGGCATTGTCACATTGACGGTGGGATTCTCAACAAGCAATCCATTTGCATCATAAACATCTTCTGCATTTACAATATCGCATATAGCAGTTTCACCTTGACTGGTTAAAGAACTTCTAAGAGTGCCTAAGTAAAATCTAAAATCATTAGGTACGGTCCAAACGCCTCTTCTTCTATCAAACCTCAAATCGACAGGTGCCACAGGCCAAGTTTCTGGATGCTTCAAAAATCCAGCATAGAACTCATCTTCTAATCCACTATAAGTTTTTTCATGATTACCAGCACCAAGAGCAGCACCAGTATCTTTAACATTAGGAATAGGTTTACCTAAAAGGTCATATCCCCATCCCTGTATCATTAATGGACCTCTCATAGCCAAATATCTGTAGTCATCTGTATAACGAGTAGTATTTCCAGTATCCTGAATACCTAAGAATCCATTATTATTTGCGTTTATTGTAGATAAGTTTGACCTACCAACAACCTCAATATCATGACCAGAACCCAACGAATCTCTAGCAGAAGATGGATCACCGGGATTCTGTAAAAACTGTAAATAATCCTTATCAACCTTTAAAAATTTATATTGAGTCAAAGGCCCAGCAGGACTTTCACTATGAAAATCTTGACTATTAGATGTTGGAGTTCCGGGTGCCACTTCGCTTGGAACATATGTATTTTCAGCACTTGGAGGAACTGCTCTATTTCTAACTGGTCTAAGTAGTCCATCCATACTCATCATAGATGAAGAATCATAAGCAGGACCGAGCACGCTTAAATCTTTTATATTAGATGTTCCAACATCCTTATCTTCAAAATTAGCATTGTTTTCATATTGATATTTTCCTAAAAGTATTAAATGTGAACTTCCGGGTGCAAAGGCAGTATTCATAAGAGGACTTAATGGGGCAATTCCTCCCTGTGCAGCAAAAGCACCAATGATTTGTTGTTCAAGTGCTCTTTTTGAACGTACTTGTGCCCTAGTATTTCTATTTGTCTGATAAATATTCTGACCAAGTTGTTTTAATCTATCTTGATTATCTTTATTAAATTGACCAAAAAATGGAGTAAAAGAACTAAGTTGATACTGTGTGGTAATAGCACCGGGACCAACAGTAACAGACATATTAGTAATTTGAGATGTAGCAGTTTGAACTCCACCCACATCTAAATAAATATAATCATATCCACCATAATCTTTTAATGTAATAACTCTATCGCTAAGATTAATTGGTGATTTTGTAATTTCGGCACCAAGTTGATTTTCAGGATAACCAGCAATTGTTATCTGACCTCTTTCTCCTCTATCAACATCACTAATAGTGGTAGATGCTAAATAGTTAGCACCCCTTTCCATATATTTACTTCCACCATAATCCCAAGGGGTAAGACTATCATCTTTGGTTACATAAGTTTTACCCTTAACTTCTAAGTCAGTATTTGGGAACTTTGCATCAAAATACCAAGGACCATAATTTTTAGTATTAGATTGAATTGGTACAACTGCATCTCTAGGCAAAGCAAACGGAACACCAACAGGTCTAACAACAAATGATCTATCTAAAGAATAATTAACAAATGTGTTTAAATTTACTAAATTGCCACCGGGACCACCACCCAAGGTAGTTCTTAAATTGTAATTATAATTTCCTAAGTACGGATTTGTAATAACATCATTTGGGTCTGGTTTCAGTTCCACTGTATTATTAGTAATTAATAATGCACCAACATGTGTCTCAAGAGAACCGGGAGTTTGATCTTGATAAAAAACCCAAGAAGGTTGAGTCTGACTACTAATCCATAAACCGGGAGTGCCTAAATCTAAAGATACTTGCTTATAAAAAGCATTGGTAACATCTACATTTTGATTATTGAAATTACTATATACGGCATCCCATCTAACTAAGCCTCCTAACCTACCATCTGAAGCAGCAAAGAAATCAGTTTCTTGCCTATGATTCAAACCTAAAATAGTAGCAATACCGGGATAATTAGGAGTGCCTCCTACTAAGGTATCTGCCCATCCACCTTCTGTAGCAGGGACATCACTAAATTCATATATTGGAGTTTCATTTGGATCTGTAATGTTTGTGAGACTACCATCTGCTGCTTTAGTAATATCTCTATAACATACAAATGGAACTTTAACAATAAATGCTTTACCATAATATGTATGATATGTTTGATGTAAAAATTGAAAGAGTAGAAAAATATCTTGAACATTTACATTTTGAATATTACCCCAAGGACCACCAGCACCAACACCAAAGACATTAGTTCCCTGAGTTGCTGCCTGACCTTGCATTACACCTTTAAGTGCAGAACCAATAACTGGTGCGGGATTTGCCATCCCTAATTGATTCTGAATCCAGTCAACAATAGGATGTTTATATGCAGGACAAGCAACAGTAGCTGCACCTTGAGCATATGTAAATAACCAAGTAATAAATGTATATGGGTCATGTGCTGCTGCACAAAGCATACTTTCTGGAATGGCATATGGTAAATTCAATCCTAGACCAGCAGATGGAGGAGTATTAAATGGTAAAGATGTCCAAGGTAGATAAAAGTACCATTGATAGTCTACACATCCGGGTGCTAATTGTACACTCCATTGTGACTTAACAGTAGAAACAGCACCTTGTTCAATATTATTCGCAAAATCTTGATCTCCAACAATCCCCATAAAAGGAACAATGGGAGTATTATATTGATCAGTTAAACCTGCTGATGCTTGATATAATCTAGTTTGTTTACCACCAATAATAAAAGCAGATGTATACTCAGGTATATATTCTTCACCGATAGATTGTGCTGTTACAACTTCGGTTCCTGCATCTGTTTGTTTACTAGCAATAAAATCAATAATATCAGTAAGAGGTTCACTTGGAGCACTTGCTGTCCTTTGGACTACTCTGATTTTAATGATGTTAGTAATTTTATTAGGGTTAGAAGTGTCAAATACTGGTAGCATATCAACATAATAATTCGCACCAGCATCGTCTGCGACTTCATTAATCAATTCAGAAATGGTCTTAATAGGACCGGCAATTCTATAGTGATTTAAATCATCTTCATTTTCTGGTACAGGCAAATCATCAAGATCTAATATATAGTCCCCGTCAGGCAAACTACCATAACTATTTACTCCGGGTTTAAATGATAAAACGCCGGGAGGTCTGGCAAAATTACAAGTGCCAAAACCACCATTGTATCTACCACCTGCTAAAACCTGTAATGCCTGTTTTGCTAAATACCAAGGAATTCCTGCCTCAGTAGCTCTGGCGTTTCCATAACCACCACAAGGAGAACCAAAACCACCTACAGAAGGACATCGAAATTCTCTAGTTTGGGTATTGTAAATAGACTCTAAAAATCCATAAATATTAAAAACATTAGGGACAACATCATTAATCTCAGAATCAAGAGGAATCTCTTCTGCAAATTCACCAACAATTACAGAAGCACCTTCCAACAACATACCGGGAGAAATAAGATTAACAGTTAATATATTGCTTCCATCGGTTCCATCAGATAAATTATAAGATTGAATGATACCCGCAAATTCAAAACCCTTACTAATAATTGTATCGGTAGGTAGACCATTCTCATCTAATTCTCTGGTTTCACCAATTTTAAATAATACAGGACTTCCTACATCCGCATTATTAAAACCGGGATCACCATCAGGAAATTCTTCATAAACCCATTCCCAAGCAGGTTCAGAGTCTTCATTAACTTTATAATACCAACGACGACCAGCACAATTATCATTAACAAGTTTAATAGCCATAGTAGTAGATTGTTGATCCCAACCTACACTAGCACTAAAATCTACAACTGTCAGACCGAGAAATAATGTCTGTTCAAAATCGCCATATATCCTTTGTGGCGTACAATTATTTTGCACCATTAACTACATCCTCCAACAGTCCAAGATTTATTAAAACTAAATCTACCATCTTTAGGGTTCCAAGTTTTGCTTTCACTATTTATAAACACCTGACTATAAGTTCCTGTAAGATTAGCTTCATATCCACTAACTAAGGAATCATAATCTGTTGGGACTCCAGCACCTACACTACTAATTGTTGAACATCTTCCAGAATCCCATACCGGCAATACTGCCTCTATACTAATCTCTCTCGTTCTTTGACCTACTGTTCCAATATCTTGTAATAATGGTCCTGCTGCCCTTCCAAGTACTGTAAGAGATGCAAATACATCATTAGGATTATTCTCTGAAAAAGTAATATTTTCCAATCTAGCATTTGACACACAATTATAAGGTCTATTGTTATATGAATAAGAATAAGTAATAGTACCCGCTGTATTATTATATCCAAAAGAAGTAGATAAAGGAATATTATTTAAGGGCATTGTGTTACTATCTTGATTAATATTTTCTGATGCTAAATAAACTGTTGAGGCTCGACTATATAAATCACCAGAAATACCACTCCATTTAGCAATAGCATTTTCTATCTTAGTTGTTTCATTATTATTGGGATTTTCGTAGGTAATACTAGCAAGACCCTGTATGTTTCCATTAACACTAATATTAGTAAGATAACTATCTAGACTAGTTTCTACACTAACATCAAAATCTTCTAATGCTCCATCAACAGAAAGAACCCAAGAATCATTTAATGTAATAGTTCCATCATAGACATTTTTAGCAACTGTTCTAAAATGATTATATGCATTCATACCTGTAGGTAAAAATAGTCCAGTAACTCCTTGCTGCGGACTTGCAACTGCTAATTCATTTGTAATATAATCTGCTGCTTGCTCCCAACCGATTGAAGAACCACCACCCTCTTGACATACATAAGGTGCTGTCACAGTTACACTATGGGTTACATTATATGCTGCATCTACAGAAATAGTCCCATCTTTAAGACCACTAGTAGTGCCACCAACTCTCTCATCTAATATCTCAAAATTCCATTCTTCACTAATTGAAGTAATACCACTTGCCTGATTATCATATGTATTTCCAGTCAAAGAAACCATTTCAAGAGTAATAGAATATGCGGCAGTGTTTACATATAAATCACCATCAGTTCTAGGATCTACAGATAGGTTTAAAACCTTTGCTTGACCACTGATAAATGCATCGCCATCACAAGCAACAACAAATGTTTCACAATCTCCACACACAAATGTGCTGCTCAATGTAGCAATCTGATCTGTAACAGGACCGAAACCACCGCTAGGAGCACCATCAGATCCAGTAGGAAAGATAATACCGTCTAAGGTAATCTCTACAGGAGTACTTAAACAGAAGTTTAAACCGGGAGTTCTTTCTGCTGCCCTAGACAAACTAAAACTAGGTGCAGGAGTAAAAGAATAACTTCCATATGTCATTGTAACTGATGTTGCCATTACTTAATTTCCTTTATATTTATTACATAGCTCCGGGTTTAACTACATTATTACCTTGAACAATATCTACTATTTTTTCAACCATTGGCATAAGTAATCGTTGAACATTAGCAGAGATGTCTTTTGTAATTCCATCCGTACCTTGAACATCTACAGGTTGAATAGTATGTGTGAATTCTTTAGGCATATTTACTAAACCTTGAATTGGTGTGACTGCTTGTGTAAACTGTTCCATAAATGTAGTAAATGTTTGACTCCATAATTGATTGACACTACTTCCAGCATTGAGTATGGAGTCTTGTAGTAATGCGGATGCATTTCTCGCATCTAGTGATACTGATATATTTCTATTTAATACTCCACCACTACGGCGACCCAAGAAACCTCCCTCTTGCTTATGAACAACTCCACCATTCATAGCATTTAAAACACCGAGTCCATTTTGGCGAACTGCTTTTCTACTCATAACATACTCGCCCTTTTGAGCCATAATTGGAACTTCGCCACCTTGAGCAAAATTACCAATCAAACCACCAGTATGGAATTTTTGTAGATTAATAGGTCTATCAGCAAATGCATTGCCAAAATAGAAAAGTTTAGCAAGTTGTATTCTCTTTGTAATCTCAGCAGAGTTTGGAGTAAATCCTCCGGCAAAATTGCCTCGAAAAATAGCTTCTGCTTTATCAAAGTCTTCAACTTTTCCACCAAGACCAGAAGCAACAAAGGTATTATATTTTTCAATCGCACTCTTTTCTGCATCAGTTAATCTATCTAGTAATGGATCTTTATCTAAACCAACTTTTCTAAGAATATTTTGTTGTCTTTGATTTGTTAAGAATGCAAACTTAGCACCTAACTGTCTTAATTTTTCTAACCTAGCAAGTCCAGATTCTCTTGGGATGCTCCCATCCTTAATTCCAGCAGTTACCTCATTAATTTGAGCATTAACTGCACCTGCCTTATTAGTAAGATTTTGTAGACTATCATCAGTTTGTAAAATGTTATTATATTTATTAATCTGTTCTTCTCTACGTTCTTCTTGTGCTCTTTTTGCTCTTCTGTTTCGTTCTTGTCGTTTTTCTTCTCTTGCCTCTCTAGCTACATCTTTAGGATCTCTAGCAGCTTCTCTTGCCGCACCTGCTCTTCTTGCTATTTCTGCCTCTACAGCAACATCACTGAAAGGTTTGCCGGTATCTGGATTTTTTAATTGAGCAGTTCTTCCACCTCCAAAAGGATCAGAATCAAAATGGTCCTCTAACTGTTTATCGCTATACGTATACGCCGCATCTCCAACCCCAACAAAATTGCGTTGCTGCAACAAAGCACTCTCAGAACTTAAACTACTAAGTTTCTTTTCAGCAGTTATACCTGCCTTATTATATGCTCCCAAATTACTTTGATATAGATTAATAATATTATCCAATCTTTCAGAAGCACCTAAATCTTTACCTATACCAAATTTTGCACCGTTATTTATAACCGCTTGAATCAAAGCATCTTGATCATAAATTGTATTTTGACCATCTGGTTTCCCCTCAATTTTAGCTAGACCATCATAAAAATTCTTGAACACATCTACTGATGATGCTGCATTAGCTATAGCTACTCTCCAAGAGTTAGGATCGGTAATAGGAGATATAGAATTAATCTTGAGAGCATTTGCCAAATCTTTTCCCATTAATGGATAGTATGGAATAGATAATTTTGCACCTAAATTCTTTGTTATAAGATCATTAATGACTTCTGATACATCTACATCATTATTGGACTTATATTTAGAAAAGGTTAGTTCCTCTAAATAATTTTCAATCGGAAAGGATTGCGTACCACTATTAGTAAAGTTAATAATATCTCCTAAAAAACCACCAGAGATATTGCCAGTTTTAGCATCTTCTAAAAACTTCTTATATTGTTCCCATCTATTTGCATTGGCAGCAATTGCATTGTCAATCTCATATAATGCAGCAGCTTTGTTGGTATAATTTTGAGCTTCTATTGCTTCTTTTTGACCAGAATAAAAAACACCCTGTCTCAGAACATTTGTAACCAATTTATAAGTCTTTTTCCTTTCTTTCTCGCTTGGTATTTGACTATTATTGATAGCACTCACCAAACTTACTGCTGGTTCATAACCTAAAGGTGCATAGCGTGATGGTCCAGATTCATTACCCCCGAAAAGAGCCTGCAAATCAACACCCGCACCCAAATTTCTAAAAAATACTCTAGAAAGATCATCATTTTGAGCTAAGGTTCTAAAGTATTTCTTAACAGTGCCCTGATAAGCATTTTTTAAAGGATTTTTAGATTTATTCAAAATTGCTGATTTATCAATATTATCTTCAACAATATCCACTAATTTTTTTTGGTAATTCTCTTTAAAATATTTTCTATAAAGTTCACCTTTATCACCGAGAGGTTGTACTTTATCACTTGGATTAATAAAAGAAAATAAGTTTGGTAGTTGTCGAAAATCACTAACAAAACTATCTTGGGAGACTGCTTCGATTATAGAATCTAATGGAGGATATTCTCCGGGCCAAGTCCCAACTCCTATTGATAGTCTTTTGTTAAAACCTTTAAGATATGTATCGAAATCTTGGAATAAAACGCCACCCGTTAACTCTTTAGATAAATCCTTATCCACTAATTTTTGGAAATTAACAGGTCCACCAACATTTCTATATATCACTCCTCCCGTTGATGCAGTAGTAACACTACTATTATTAATCGCATCTAATGTACCTACGCCTACATTACGAACTGCACTTGCCCTAACGACATATTCACCGGGAGACAACATGGCAGGAATTGTATCAGTGCCTTTAGAGAATCTGCTGGCAAATGCACCAACAAGATTACCATCAGAAACACCACCCTGATTTCTATAAATAACTCCACCTGCCGCCCTAGTAACAGGAGCACCACCAGCAAATACACCAGCACCTCCAGAGGCAACTGTAGTAGCAAATTTTTGCACAGCAGTAGAAAAGGTGCTTACACTTTGAGAAAATGGATCTGTGCCACTTTGAGCAGCAGATATAGCAGTGGCATTTTGTGCCTCAATAGACGTTAGTATAGAAATTTGTTGTTCTGCAAAAGAATTAGCTCTTTGTGCTAATGTTGCTAAGTCACGACTTCCATCACTAATATTTTTTAATAAACCACTAGCAATACCGCCTAAAGGAGTTCCCTGTAATCTTTGTGTTAATTGGAATCTTAATGCACTTTGGACAGTCTCAGAACCACCGGCACCAAACCGAGCATCAGCAAGTGCTTTAACAATAGGATTTCCAGCACTAGAAAATACTTGAAAGGTATCCTGTAAACTACCAATACCATTAAGTACTCGCTCAGTTACATTGACTTGCCTTAATATACCTTGAACTGCTTCACTGTCACCACCAAATGCTGCACCAATAATTTGATCTAAACCACCGGCAGCACCAGATATTCCTTGTTGAACTCTTGCCGCTTCTTGCTGTATAGATGCTGCAAAACTTGTATCTTCTGTAAATTGTTTAAGAGCCTTGTCAGCATTAGCAAATTGATTTGTTAGTTTGATTAATGCATTAGCAGTCTCATTACTAGTGTCTCCAAGTGCAATCTGTTGCTCTAATTGTTGTTTAGCAGCAAGTGCCTGACCTCTTTGAGATACTAATGCTCCTAAGTCAGATGTTCCACCAACCTGACTAATTCTTCTTTGTAATATATTTAAAGATTTATCTATAACATTTGTATTTCTCTGTAAAATACCATTCACAATATCTTCATTGGCAAGTCTTTTTTCTAAAATGCTCTGCTCAAAAGCACTTACTCTTTGTAGTCTGGATATCTCAAAGTTAATTCTCTTTTCAAATTCCTTTCTTAAATTTTCAGACTCTTGAACTAAACCATTAAATATATCAATTTGTTTTTGGACTACTGGACCAAGAAGCTCCCTTAATTTCGTTTCATCGCTCAATGCTTCTTTAAGTGCTTTACCAGTCAGGATTGTATTGGTTCCAGCTTCATCTTGCCTGCTACCAACCAAGCCTTTGATTCTAATCTCTAACCCTTTTGCAAAATCACCAGATATGGCTAATCCAGATTGCTGTTGTAATGATCTGAGCACTGCTGCTGTTGCTTGCTCTGCCCCAGCAGTTTCTGGTATAGACTCCACAGCATTCTTGATAATATTAGGTAAATTTGCCTGAACTTGTTCTAAGTTTCTAAATGCCTCTAGGTTTTGACCAGTACTTCTCTCTAATATACTAATAACTTCATCATTGCTCCTATTAGACAAACCAGTATCTATCCTTGCGACAGCAGCACCAGATTCAATATCTGAAACTCTTTGGGCAAATAAGTCAAATTTTTCACTAGATCTTGCTAATGATTGACTTAAACCTTTAACAGCATTATCTAAAGCAAGATTAAAAGAATCAACAATCTGAGCAGATTCTTGTAGTGAATTATTAAGTTGTGCCCTTCTTATCAGATCTCTTGCCTGTTCTGCATTAGCTTCTTTTTGATTAGATGCAAATTTTACAATTGTATTTCTAGCGGCATCAAGTTCTTCAGCATTCAGACCTAATTTGTTACCGCTTTCAGTAATGCTTCTTTGTAGTTCTTCAGCAGATCCATTAACAAAATCAAAATCTCTTGCTAATTCTATCAATACTTTACTAGTTTGAATTTGACCTCTCTCTGCTAATTTACTAGCTTCTGTTAATGCTTGTGCCTCTGCAAGAACAGTTCTAGATTTTAATACTCTTTTATCAAAAATTGTTCCAGACTTTGCCGCACTAATTAATGCTCTATTAAGTTCAGTCGCACCTTCTGTATCGCTTAAACCTTTTAATTGTTGCTCAGATAAACCACTAACAAAATTTTCAAGACCTTTATCTACTTGTGCAGAAGCCTGTTGTATTTGCTCTGGACTAAGACTTTCTGCTAAAGCACTAATTGCGTCTTTATATGCACCATTTTGTGTTTTTAATAAATCTCCATTCTCATATAATTGTTGTGCCAATCCTGGCAATGCATCTGTAATACTATTGACTTGTTTATCAAATTCATTAGCAAAATTTCCAAACGTAATCTGATTGAATTCTTGATTTGCCCTATTTAAAGATCTAGTGAGAGCATCACCTGCATTTTTTAAATCTTTAGCAATTTGAAATGCTGCCTGTTGACCAATGGCATCAAATGGTGTTGTTAAAGCACCAACTATAGCACCACCTCCAGCACCAATAGCGGCACCAATGGCTGTACCAATACCGGGAGCAAGAAATGATCCAATAGTAGCACCGGCTATAGCACCACCAGCAACTGCACCACCAAATCCTAATGCTGCCCTACCTTGTGCCTGACCAGCAGTTTCACTTCCCGAAATCCTACCAATTTTTTGTTGCTGACCAAATTGAGCATCAGCAATAGCATCACCAATAGATTTGCCTATAAAGCCACCAGCAAGTCCAGCACCAAGACTTCCACCAGCAAAACCTGCTCCACCAACAAGCCTTCCGGTCAGACCAGCACCTCCACCCAAACCAGTAGATATAACACCCTTTGCTGCACCTATACTTCCTTGAGGTAGCAATCCAGAAAATGCGGTTAAGGTAAATAAGACAGTAGTCATTTGTTGTGCAAACTTACCCAGAGCACTATCAGCAGCACCAAGAGTACTTGTTAATGAAGATAAAGCAAAAACCGCACCCAATGCACCACCACCTCCTCCACCGGCAGTCTTACCTTGTTTACCACTAAAGAATGCTCCACCAGAAGCTTTATTCGCTGCATTTTTTAATATATTTAATTGATTTGTTACACCTTTAGTTGCTGCTAGTTTTTTGTTTTCAGCAGCTTGTGCTCTTTCTTTTGCTCTTGTTTCTTGTGCAGTAGCCTGAGTAACAGCAAACTCTGCCCTTGCTAGTGCTTCACCAGCAGTCGCTCCTTGAGCAGTGGCTCTAGTCAATGCCTTCATAGCAATTGCCGCTTGTTCTTGAGTTCCCACAAAAGCTTTTAATCTAGGCACAAGATTGTTAATCGCTGTATCTTTAGCACCTACTAAAGCATTTAATATAGGTTGACCACCTCCAACAAATTTCTGAACACCACCACCCCTAGCACGACCCAAAAACTTTTTAGTAGAAGCAGCATTGACAACGAATGCACCTGCTGGTAAAGTAGTATAGATACTATCAGACTTACCAGTTCCCGGTCCTTTAGCAACATAACCAGAGGCAAAACCACCAGCAGCAAGTTTATTAATTTTCTGTAATGAACCTTTGTTAGCAGCAACTTCTCTTGGATCAGTAACAACCATCTCACCATTAGAGATTCTAACTGGCACTTCTCCACCATTAGCCTTTTTTGCAAAACCTCTAGCTAAAAGTGCAGATAGTTCTATTTTAGCTTCTTCAACATTAAGGTTTTTAACTTTTTTATTTAATGTTGATAAATTACCTTCGTTAAAGCTGCTTTTAGCTTCTGTTGGAATGCTTGCAGGTATTTGAAACTTTTTAGCAATTTTAGATCTCAAACCCTTGGGAAAATCAAATGGTGCATTTGGAGGATCTGGATCTGCTGGGTTAAAAGGAACTCCAGCAAATGATAAAATACTTTCAAAGATATTACCAATAATTTGATCAATGTTAGCACTTTTTAAAGCTAAAGCTATATTAGTTGCACCAGTAATCCCAAGCTCTTTTTCTAACTGTTTAGCTCCACCTTTAATAGTTCCAACAACACCTTTTAATATTTGATCTTCTAATTGTTCAGATGATGGTTGAGTTAAAGAACCAGCATCAATTTTAAACTTATTTTTCTGGCTATATGATTTAATAAGTTTATTTATTTCTAAACGACGAGGATCTCTAGGTCCAAAACCTTTAGTAGCTGCTTTAAATGTTGGATTAGTTTCTAATGCACTTCTGATTTCTGTAGGGCTATTTGTACCTACAAAAGTTGATCGTACATTTCCCGGTCTAAGAAAAGCAGCAGCAAATGGATCTAAATCAGCAGCAGCATCTATTGCCGCTTGAGTGTTTTTAAGTACTGATAAAGATGTTTTCCCTTTTAATCCTTTTCCTCTAACCGATACTCCGGGTTGAGCGTCAAAAGGAGTAGTGGTAGTAAGTCTTTTTAATTCTCTTCTAATATTTCCAGCTTCTGTACCTCTTTGAAATTTAGGTAATACATACTCACCACCTTCAAGTTCTGCAATAACTCCACCAGCAGCATGAGATGGTCCATGAACAGGTCCACCATTAGCAAATTTAGGAATAGATCCACCACTGACTCTTCTTCTGCTGGGAATAGCACCACCAATTGGTCTAGAGTTAATAGCAGAAACTACCTTATTAAAACCAGAGCTATTATTACTACTTAAATTACCTACTTGATTTAAAATATTAGTTAGAATCTTATTTGTATTAATGATAAGATTATTTTGAGTCGTTGTAGCAGCAGCAGTTTTTTGTGCAGCAGTGGCCGTTTGCTTATTTGCAGTTGCAGATGCTTGTCCCGTAACAGTAGAAACAGCACTACCACCACCTCTTAATAAACCACTAATACCAGCACCAATTTTAAAAGCACCCAAAGTAGTTAGTAAAGGAAGAATGGGTTCTAGTGCTTGAGTAATACTATTACCAAACTTTAAAAAGTTTTCTGCTGCTGTTAAAATATTTTTAGTAAAATTCTGAAAGGCATCTGACTCAAATACTGTTCTAATCAACTGATTAAATGTTTCTCGTACTCTCTTAAGTCTATTATCAATTGTATCTAAACCTTTAGCAACATCAACACCAAGACCTTCAACGGCACCCTTCTGTGCATCTTCTAATGCTTTTCTAGCTTTATCAAACTGGGCAATAGCGGGTAACAACTTACCAATCTGTCTAATACCACCAAGTTCTTCAGCGATAGCACTTAAGGTAAGAGCATCACCCTGCTTAATAAGAGTATCAAGTCTTTTAGACAGTTGGTCAAATGCTGGGAACACACCAACAAAATTACCCTTAGCATCAGTAAGTTCAATATTAAACTGCTTAAGAAATTCAATCGTACCCCTTCTTTGAATACGAGAGAAAATAGTTCTCAAACCAGCAGCAATTGTGTCAGCAGATTCTCTTGTGGTTGATCTAACTGCCGTAAAGATTGCAGACAATTCTTGCAGTGCAGCAACAGTTCCTTTGCTCTGTCCTGCTGCTTGAGCAAAAACACCACCAGTACGACGAATAGCAGAAATAAGATCTTCAGATTCAACCGCAAAGTTTTTAGATATCTTATTTAATGATCCAAGTACTGCCTCAGAATCAGATGCTTTTAGATTAAACTGTGATAAGGCTGCAACTAAACCTTCAGTGGTATCTGTAATTTTACCAAATGTAGGAGCGAGGGTAGATCTAGCAAGTGCCCTTAAAATAGTTTCAGTTTCTTGTGCTGTTCTACCTGTTTGGGCAATAATCCTGGCAGTTTCGGCAAGTTCATTTGCACCAACACCCAAGGATGTTGATAATTGAGTAATCTGTTTAGTCAAATTACTTAACTGAGTAACGCTCTGACCAGTAATCTGAGAAATTTTGACAATTTCTTTTTCAAAAGCAACTGCATCTTTAACAGCACCCGTAAGTGCTCTCTGTAAATCATAGATTGGTCTTGAGATTAAACCAAAAGCAATAGCCTGCTTTGCAACATTTCCAAATCTACCAGCAAGTCCACCAAGCAAACTGGACTGTTGTTTTAAAGAGGCATTAGTTCTACCAGTCTGAGCAGCTAGTCCTGATTGTGCCTTAGCAACACCACCAACAGCAGAAGCTGCTTGATTAAAAGAACTGTTCAGTGCAGAGATAGATGTCCTTGTAGATTTCAGATTAGCATTTAACTTATTAAAACTATTAGCGATAGTAGTTAATTGCCTACCAATATTATTCAATTGCCGGGTATTACCAAGCTTCAACTGAATATTAGTAGCTTTGCTAAGTTGTTGTGTAATCTGCTTAGTAACATTGTTCAAGTTTTTAGGTTGAGACAATATTATCTGGGCATTAATGTTAAAAGCCATCTATATCTCCAAATAAACATAAAGTGACCGTAGACACCCAATGCATTATAGAGTACTATCCACGGTCACTGTCCACTTATAACATTATGCATCAGCATCAACTGTTTCTGTTTCTGCTTTTTTAGTTCTTCTGCGTCTTGTTGTCTTAGGTTTTGTTTCTTGAACAGGTTCTTCACTTGCGATTGGATTCCCATAATCATCTAAAAATGGAGATGGTTCATCAATTACAAAATTACCTGTTGTCTCGTCTAGCTTTCTACCATTAATGTCTACATAGTAGTAAGTGCCATCATCATTATATTCGATGTAATTACCATACTCATCAATGTATCTTCCATCTTTATCAATGAGTCTTTGAGATTTATCAACTAACCGATAACTCTCATCAACAAACTCAAACTTTTTTAGGAATAGATTCTCTGGTAATTTGTCATCCAAATCTTCTGTGCCACTAAGTAAATAGTAGAATTCAGTTGCACCTTTAATAGCGATTGGGTTGTCCATATCA
>Ga0208898_1001191_pt1 | contig 17623 bp, 17 predicted proteins | sample VirMetDEL_Mar_4_FD_184513 | JGI IMG/M metagenome (GOLD analysis project Ga0208898, IMG submission 184513) | Aqueous microbial communities from the Delaware River and Bay under freshwater to marine salinity gradient to study organic matter... | ecosystem: Environmental > Aquatic > Marine >...
CAGCTCCTTGGCGTTGTACTCGCCGGCGATCTTCTTGACCCCGGTGACGTCCAGCTTGAGCTCGGTGGCCTTGCTCCGAAGCGGGGCCAAGAACCCGTCGTGGACCAGGCCCTCGATGGTGGTCGGCCGGAGGATGTCGTCGAAGAGCGCGTCCTTGCCCTCGGTCAGGTAGCCCTGGCCTAAGCGGTAGGGCGTCGCCGTCAGACCGATGACGCGCAGGGCCGGGTTGATCTCGGCCAAAGCCCCCAGGAGCTTCCTGTAGCCGCCCTGGCGGGCGTTGTTGATGAGGTGGCACTCATCGATCACCACCAGGTCAATGTGCCCCAGGTCGTCCGCACGGTCGCGCACGGACTGGATCCCGGCGAAGGTGATGGCGTCGATATCCCGCTGCTTGAGCCCCGCGCTGTAGATCCCCATGGGGGCATCGGGCCAGACTAGGCGCAGCTTCTCCGCGTTTTGCTCGATGAGCTCCTTCTGGTGCGTGAGCATGAGCACCCGGGTCTCGGGCCAGTTGTCGAGCGCGTCCCGGCACAGCTGGGCTACGATCCAGCTTTTGCCGGATCCGGTCGGGAGCTCCAGGATCGGGTTCCCCGAGGGGTTATCCCTGAACCATTGATAGAGTAAATCGATTGCGAACTTTTGATAGTTTCTAAGCATCAACGGTGCTCCTTGTGCAAATCCTCGATCTGCCAATACTCGTCGCAGCCCACGCGCTGGAAGTCGGTCGGGATCTCCTGGTTGCCGTGCATGTTGCACAGCCAGGTCGAGCCCTCGGTGGGCACAACGTGGGCACAGGTGCGGCAGTTGCGCTCGGGCTCGGCATCGCCGTGGCAGAAGGCGTGGCCCGCGCACATCTTGCACAGCCAGTGCGTCGGATCCTTCGACAGGGGCGGCGGCATGCGCTCGGAGAGGGCGATGCGCTTCCCCTTCTCGACCAGGGCCTGGGCCGCGTCCGCATCGAGACGCACGCGCTCGGCATAGAGCCGGTCGTCGTCCTTGCAGATCGCGATGTAAAGCGCGCGGTCGATGCCGAGGCCCAGCATGTAGACCTGCATCTGGGCCCAGTGCTGGGGCTTCGATTCCTGCACGCCCTTCTTCTCCAGGGCGTTGAACGAGGCCTTGTTGTGGGTCTTGAACTCGGCGACGTGGCGCTTCTTCTCGGCCCCGGGCACGCCCTCCCGGATCACGCCGTCGGCGGAGCCAGAGACGTGGGCGCCGAACTTCACCCGCGCCTGAGTGCTCTCAAACTGGATCCCGATGGCCTCCAGGTCGGCGATGATGGTGTCCTCCTCCATCTGCCCGCGACGGAAGAGGCGCAGCATCCTGCCCGGGAAACGCTCGGCGATGGCCCAACGAAAGTTGAGCCAAAGCCAGCGTTCACAGTGATGCCCGAGCTGAGACGCCCCCAGGTGGGGCCGAGGCCCCTCCTGCAGCGACTCGTGGTGCTTGTCCACGAGCGCTGCGATGGTGTGTTGCGGGGGCGGGATCTTCATGCCCGCTGGGCCCAGGGCGGAGCCGAGCCGGCTGCCGGGGCAGGGGCCGCGGCGGGTTGGGGTGCTGCTGCCTGAGGTGCCGATACGGAAGGCGCGGCGACTGCCGGTGCGGCGCCGCCGACTACGGCTTTGAAGCCCTTGACGTCGTTGCTGTCCCCGTACTGCTCCGACTTGCGGATTGAGACCTTGATTGACAAACGGCCGCCAACCAGCTGGTCAGTGTCCTGGACCACGCCCAGGCCAATGGCGCGCATGAGCTCGCCCAGTTGCTGGCGGCCGATCTCTTCCGCCTTGGGGTTCGGGTTGCTGACGTTCAGGTTCCCGTAGACCACGCGCCCGGCGTGGGTCGGGCCGGTGACGTCATAGCGCACGGCGATGTACTGGCCCGTGCCGGCCTTCGTGGTGCGCAGCTCGGCGCCCTTGATCTCGACGTCGTACCACCCCTCGGGGATGGGGTCATAGTTGCGGTCGGACTGGGGCAGCTCTGCTGCGGAAAACGCCTGCGGTAGTTGTGCCATGGTTAGAGCTCCTCGATGGAAAAGGACGGACGTCCCGGTTTGGTGGTGATAGCCCCAGACAGGGGCAGGGTGATGCTCGCGTCGGCCTGGCTCCAGGCCTTCACGTTGAGCTCCGGCTTCCAGCGGAAGAGGGAGCCCAGGTGCTCAGTCACGCCGTGCTCGGCCGCGATCTCCTGCAGGAGGTCGGCGTCGATGCGGCGGTTCAGGCGCTCGGTCACGCGGATCTTGTGCTTGGCGGTCGCCCGGGTGCCCTGGGCGTCGCCGTTGCCCGAGGCGTTGGCGAGGAGCTCGTGGAGCTCGTCCTCCAGGCCGCGGCGCTTGGCGACTGCCAGGGCCTCTTCTTCCTTCGCGCGCAACCATTCCGCGCACAGCTTGTCGATGTCGCTCATCGGGCGAACTCCTTCTCGGTCTCCTTGCGCACGATTACCATCATGCGCGCGATTTCAAATGACGTTTGTGCAATGCGGTACGCCGCATCCCGAGGGGCCATGGACCAGCTGTCGGGCTCTTCCCAATCAACCAGGGCCTGCATGGCCATGCCGGCGTAGTGAGCGCGCAGCTCCTCGTCGGTGGGCATCATTGCTTATCCTCCTTCCGCGGGTCGTCGCCGTTCGCGAAGCGGGTGTACCACGCAGCCTTCGCGAGGTCCTCCTCGGGCTTGCCTTTATATTGGTGCCGCCAGATGTACTTGAACGCGTTGACCTTGGCGTAGGTGCGCACGGCTTCCTCGCCGAAGACCTGGACCATCGCGTCGATGCACTCGATGCCCCCGGTCTTGTAGTGCTCCGGGCTGTTGACCGGGTCGGTGGCGCTAGTGTGCTTGATAGGCACGCGCTTGCTCTTGACGTTAACGGTCTCGTCGGCGCCCGCCTTCTTGGGCTCCGGTTTCTGCTTCTTGGCCTTTTCCTTCTCCCAGCGCTTTTTTTGCGCTGCGGAGCGATTCGCCGAAGCCCGTTCCTTCTTGGCCGCGGCCTGTCGCTCGGCGGTCAAGCGCGCCGAGTTTTGCTTCTGGCAATCACGGCACCAAGATTGAAGCCCGTCAGTGGACGAGCGGTGCTTGTTGTACTGGTCGGCGGGCTTGGTCTGCTCGCACCTCGTGCAAGCTTTTTCTTTGACCGCCGTCTCAGTCCCGTCGGGCAGGACGGTGAAAGGCATGTTGTCGAAACTCATGATGCACCTCCTTGGATCTTGCGGATGATGTGGCCCAAGTCAGCGGGCTCCCAGGGATCGAGGCGGCCGGAGCGATCCTTGGCCGTCCAGAGCCCATCGGACTGGCACTGCAGGGAACGCACGGTGTTGCCCTCGGCGTCCTTTTCGATGCGCAGGGGGAGCACCAGGTCGAAGAAGTAGGGCAGCTGCTGGCCAAGCTTGGCGCCGGGCATCGAGGGCGAATAGAGGATCCGGCCCATCTCATCCTGACTTTTTTCAAGTTTCGCCGTGAAGTACACAGACTTCCCAGGAAGATCCCTAAAGGCTCGTATGATCCCACCCATCACATCCTGGAGCGCGCCGTAGGCTTGACGCGGGTCTTTTGCCGTGGCCTTCTCGTTCGCCAGGACCACCTCAGCGATCTCGCTGATGCTGTCCAGGGCGACGGATTGGAACTGATTGGCCTCGCTGGACTCGGTGAGCCACTGGTAGGCCTCCCGCAGCGTTTCTACGGAGTTGATCTCCACAAAAGGCAGGTTAGACCCCGAGATCGAGAGCAGGCCCGCCTCGGCGGACAGGATCACGGGGGCGGGGAGGGTTGGGATCAGTGACGTCTTGCCCGCCCCGGCTTGGCCGTAAACGAGCAGGCGCACCTGCTGCACGGCGACATCGCCGCTGGATTTCAGTTGGATAGCCATCGCTGGCTCCTCTCGTTATGCCCCAGGTGGCACCGCGCCGGTCGGGGATGCTTGCAAGGCTACTCGCGTTTGGATTAGGGTGTCAACCCACTTCGTCTCACTGAGGAGAAAACACGTTGAAGACAGAGGAGGCAATCCGCTGGTACGGCGGGGTAAAGCGCCTGGCCGACGCCCTCGGGGTGTGGCCGCAGGTGGTCTATAAGTGGGGAGAGCGGCCGCCCATGGCGCGGCAGTATGAGATCCAGGTGCGCACAAAGGGGGAGCTGCGGGCGGATGACGACCCAAAATCTAATGCTTGAGGCCGCGCTGCGCTACGCCAGCTGGGGCTGGCCTGTGCTGCCGCTGCAACCGAACTCAAAGATCCCGGCCACGGCGCACGGGGTGCATGACGCGACCACGGATCCGGAGCAGATCACCAAGTGGTGGGGGCGGGACCCGTCGATGAACATCGGCGTCGCCGCGGGCAAGGCCTCTGGGCTGATCGTCTTCGATGTCGACCCGCGGAACGGCGGCGAGGCAGGCTGGGACGCCTGGGTCGCGGCGAACGGCCCGCACCCGGACGGCTCGATGCAGCTGACCGCCGGGGGCGGCTACCACTTCCTGGGGCAATACACAGACGCCATGCGCAGCTGCAAGCTGGCCACGGGCGTAGACCTGCTGAGCGACGGGCGCTACTTCGTGGTCCACCCCTCGACGATCGACGGGCGGAGCTACGAGTGGGAGGGCAGCTGCGACCCGCACGACGGCGTCGGGCCCTTCCCCATACCCCAGCGCTGGCTCGACGCCTACCAGGGCCGGCGTACCGAGACCCAGCAGCGCACGCCGGACACGATCCTTCAGGGCGGCAGGAACGAGGGTCTGCTCAGCGCGGGCGGCACCATGCGCAACGCGGGCTTCTCCGAGGAGGAGATCCTCTCGGCGCTGCTGGTGATGAACGAGCGGCGCTGCGACCCGCCTCTGCCCGAGACCGAGGTGCGGCGGGTAGCCAAGAGCGCGTCACGCTACGAGCCGGCCAGGGACGTGGCCGGGGATATGGCCCGGGGCACGCAGGCGGCCGAGGCGCTCCTGCACCAGGAGCCCGAGAACGACTGGGCAGACTGGGGCGACGACATCGACCAGCAGCCCGCGCCCATACGCTGGCTCGTGCGCCCCTGGCTGCCCGACCGGGGCCTGGCCATGGTCCACGGCCCGAGCGGGGCGGGGAAGTCCTTCCTGGTCCTCGACTGGATGATGCACATCTGTACCGCCATGAAGGAATGGAACGGCGGGAAGGTGGGCGACGGGGATGTCGTCTTCCTGGCCGGCGAAGGCCACTACGGCCTGAGAGCTCGCCTCAGAGGCTGGAAGACCTACCACCGGCAGGACAGCAGCCGGATCCTGATCACCCAGCACGGCGTCGACATCAATACCCCCGCGGGTTTCAAGCGGGTGGTGGACACGATCCGGGCGAAGAATGCCAACCCGTCGGCCATCGTCCTCGACACCGTCAACCGGCACATGGCCGGCGACGAGAACAGCGCCCAGGACACCAAGGCCTTCATCGACGCGGCCAGCAAGCTGGTGGAGCTCTTTGGCTGCCTGGTGGTGCTCGTGCATCACACGGGCAACAGCGACGAGACCCAGCACCGAGCCCGCGGTAGCAGCGCCTGGCGGGCGGCCATGGACATCGAGATCAGCGTGACCCCAGGCAAGGGCGACCGCCCGGGCACGATCACGATGCGCAAGGCCAAGGACACGACCCTCGCGCAGCCCCTGCATATGAAGCTGACCCAGGTCACGGTGCCGGGCTGGTTCGACGACGAGGGCGAGCCGGTGACGACCGCCATCCCGTACATCACCGAAGGCGCGGCGGAGGAGGAGGGCGAGAGGGTCAACGGCAGGCCTGGTAATCGGGAGAGTAAATATGCGGAGTTTATTAAGGTCATGGAGCGGGGTTGGTATTGCAGCGATGCCATATATAAGGACGACCTGCCATATATAGACCGGGCCAAGTTAAAGCAGATGATGATCGACGACGGGCGCAAGGAGAGCACGGCGAGCAACGACCTCGTGCCGTCGCAGGGTAATCGTTTAATTGGGTTCTTAATTAATAGCGAGGCAATTAAAGCAACCGACGGCGGGTGGCTGATGTGCGACCCGGAGGTGGTCTCGCAGTGGAATTTGAAGACCGGAAGGTAGGCCATCACATTTGTGATTTGTGACGTTGGTATGTGATTTGTGACGCTGGCGAGGCACCATCACAAATCACAACACCCCCTTTATAGAAAAAAGGGGTTGTGATGTGTGATGTGTGACGAGCGTTGGAGGTGTGAGGTGGTGATGAGGAAGTGGACAGGGAACCGGCCACCCCGGCGGGAGGGCTGGGTCTTCGACGGGATGGTGACCGAGGCCGAAGGCGCGGCGTGGTTGCTGTATGCTCGGCCGGTGCCGAGCAGGGACGATGCGGAGGCTTATAAGTTAATTGCCGATGGATATGTTTTAAATAAGGCGAACTATTGGTTCATGTTAAATAACGAGGCCAGGGTTTTAATTGGCAAGGACGTGAAGGTAATGAAGGCCGGGCGCCCGGAGTTATATGCGGCGCTGCGGCGTTACTTGCTGCTCGACGAGGAGCAGCCAGCGAGCGAGGAGCAAGGCGATGGCTGAGCAGAAGCGAGGACCAGGGCGACCACCGAAGGCGCGGCGGAAGGATGTGGTGCCCGTGCCGCAGAGCTTTGAGCCCGACGAGGAGTTCGGGCTGACGGAGATGCAGAGCGCGTTCGTGTTCTGGTACACGGAGGGCGCGTGCAGCGGGACCGAGGCGGCGAGGCGGGCGGGGTTCAGCTTCCCGGCCGCGGCAGCGAGCCGGCTGGTCAACGGGCGCGACCACCCGAACGTGGTCAAGGCGATCAACGTCAAGCGCGATGAGATCCGAACCAAGTACGCCATCACCCCGGAGAAGACCGGGCGCGTGCTCTGGGAGATCACCGAGGAGGCGTTCAAGAACGGGGCGTACAACGCCGCGGTGTCGGCCGTGAAGGAGCTGCACAACCTGGCCGGGCTGACGGTGCATCGCACGCAGAACCTGAACATCAACGCCAACCTGGAGTCCATGAGCAAGGACGACGTGCGTCGTCGGCTCAACGAGCTCCTGGGCGTCGATGAGAGCTTGAGCGATAAGGACCTGTAGGGTAGCTCGTCTTTTGGGAGAACGCCGCTGAGATCGAAGCACAGGCGGTCTCAGGGGCATGTTGAGGGGTGAGGGTGGAGGAGGGGCGTAGAACTGCGTAGAGGGCCTCTCCCGAAGCCCTCTACTTTTTGCTCGAAAAAATCTGTTTTTTCCTTCGATTCGATCAGATTTCTTTTGTCCATTGACGTCCCAGGTAAGCGCATTTTGCCCGGGATTGGTCAAAAATTGACCAGCTTGTGCGCCCCTGCACACAGCAGCGCACCCTCAAAGCGTGCTTTTGACCCCTAAGTGCTTGATTTGCAAGGCATTGTGGCCTCAGACCTGGTCTGGCGCGGGGTCAGGGACTCCTGGGGGTCGGCAAGAAACCTAGAAAAATCAAGGGGTTAGGGGGTGGCACCCCCCTAATCGCGACCTCGCGCGAGGCGCATAGCTTTAGCTAAGTTCACCGCACGCAATCCCCAAAAAATCTCAACGCAATCCCAAGGTACCCTAGGCCCCGGCAGGATCCTGGCCCAGGGACCCCCCACCCCCAAAGGGACCCACCCCCTTCGCGACCTTGCCCCCATGGGTCCCCTGGGGTATAAAATTTTGCAAAAATTTGGAGTGTTCAAAAATTGACCAACTCACGGCAGAAGGGCGCGGCCTTTGAGCGCGACATCGTCAAGCGCCTGAACGGCTTCGCCGCGAAGCACCACCTGAACTTCAGCTGCAAGCGCAACCTGGACCAGTACCAGGCCCGGGACCTGTGCGATATCCAGATCCCCGGGCACGCGATTGAGTGCAAGGCCTACAAGGACGGGTTCTGGTTCCGCGCCGACTGGTGGGAGCAGGTGGTGCGCGCGAGCGACGGCCGGATCCCGGTCCTGGTCTGGAAGTTCAACAACAAGCCGATCCGCGTCACGCTCCCGCTCTACGCCATCGCCCGGGACCTCCCCGAGGATCCGGACAGGACCTGTGTGGTTTTGCTGGAGGAATGGTTTAATATCCTCCTGGAGAACTGGACAACCTACGGGCCTGATGATGGCGAAGAGTCCCCGGAGAGCCGCAACCCAGACAGCCCTTGAGACCGCCGAGCGCCTGCTGCGCTCCCTGCGCGGTGCCGACGAGGACATCGCCGCCGAGGCCGCGCGCTTGGCTGAGCTTTCACGGATGCGTCGCATGCGTGAACCCGAGGGCACCGCGCCTTACGAGCTCGCCCTAGGCGCCCAGCGCCTTCCCGGGGCCCCCAGGCCGCCGGATATCCCCGGGGTGGGGATTGTCTCCCTGGGGCCTAATCCTGAGGTGCTGGCCGCCGCCCGGGCCTACTCGGAGCGCTCTGGTATTCCCCTGCGAAAGGTTTTGCGTTTCCCGGCGTTCAACCCCGAGCGTGCCGCGCGCATTGCCCGGGAATATGACGTCATGGCCCACACCCCGACCGATCCCGATACGGCGCGCTCCTATCGGGCCCTGATTGACGAGACCACAGGCCAGTACGAGAGCCTGCTCTCCGCCGGGTTCAAGCCCTACTTCATCGGCCCCCAGGACCCCTATGCGAAGAGCCCCTACCTGGCCCTGGCCGACATGGCGGTGAACAAGCGCCTGGGGGTGTTCCCCACGCGCTCGGGCTACGGGTCGAACGAGGACTTCGATGTCGCCCTGAACCCGATGCTGGAGCAGACCCCGTTTACCCTCGACGGCGAGCCTATGCTGGCCAACGACCTGTTCCGGGCCGTGCATGACGTGTTCGGCCATGGCCCCTCGGGGGCGGGCTTCCGCGGCTCCGGGGAGGAGATGGCCTTCCAGACCCATGCCGGGATGTACTCCCCGGTGGCGCGCCGGGCTGCGGCCTCTGAGCTCCGGGGCCAGAACAGCTGGCTCAACTATGGCCCCTATGGGGAGCGCAACCGCACCGCCAGCATCGAGGATACGATCTTCGCCGACCAGAAGACCGGGCTCATGCCCCGCTGGGCGAGCGAGGAGGGGCTGGAGATCAACCAGGACCGAGTGAAGCGCTTCATGGACGAGGTCAGGCGCGGCGATACGCCTGTGCAAGGCGCGGTGGATCCCGAGACGGGGGTGGTGACCCTGGTGCATTACGCGCCCCGGGAGCTCTCGCGCATCGACCCGGAGATGTTCGGCACCGGGCTGTCGAAGCGCACCACGAGGGAGTTTAACCGCCTCTCCAGCGCCGACGCGCCGAAGCGGTCCTACTACGGGATCGAGAGCCTGAATAACCCCTACCAGCGCGAGCCTGGCCTCGGGCCCATCAAGCACGAGGTCCAGATCCAGGGCGAGCTCTTGTACCCCATGGGCAAGGACCCGGACGGGCTGCGGAAGCTCATGACCGGCATGTCCAAGGAAGAGCGCATGACCAGCCTTGAGCGCCTTATCGCCGACAAGGGCTATTCGGGTTATATTGCCGACGACCCGGTCCTCGGCGCGGTGGCGGCGATCTTCGATCCGCTGGATGTGCGCCGGGTGATCCAAGGGAAGGCCGAAGGCGGCGAGGTCACGAGCGAGATCCGGAAGATCCTCGTGCCCCTGGTCGTCGCGAACCTGGAGACCGCTGCCTGATGGCTGGAATCGGAACCTTGATCAAAGGCGCGGCGAAGCAGATTCGCCGCATCGGCGACGAGTTCGACCCGCGCTTCGACCCGCGCAAGAAGGAGCAGGAGCGCCTCCAGAACCTTGAGGTTGCCGTGGAGCCGCGCCCCCTTGATCGTCCCCAGGTCAGTATCGCGGACTTTGAGGGCCACCCGTTCGTCACCTCCATGTCTGACCGCACCGCTGCCGGCGGGCTGCTCACGGACATCCGCGGGCTCCCGCTCAGCGAGCCCGTGAACCTGCGCGGCGGCCAGGACTTCATGTTCGATTACAACCCCGGGCAGGTCTGGGCCTCGGGCAAGGCGCAGGCCTCGGATATCTTCTCGGCTGCCCAAATGGCCAAGGCAAATACCGGCCGGGATCCGATCTTCCTGCCCTGGCGCATGGCGCCCACGGGCGGGGACTTCGCGACCATGACCGGCGAGACTATGCTGTCCTTTGCCCGGGACAGCATGAACAAGAAAACCAAGCGCAGCCTGGACTCTAAGCTCAAGAGGATCATCCCCGACTGGCCTGGCATCGACAGCCCTGACGCGATTGACGTTTTCCGGGGGGCCCCTGACAAAGCTCGCAAGGCGGCGAAAAACGTCATGGACGTGGAGTTCCGAGACCGCGGCGGCCTGTCCATTGGCGAGGCGCGCCTTGCGGTGGCCGATCCTGCTCAGCTTGATGCTCAGCAAGGCGGCGTGCAGAACGTGGGGCGCATCCTTACCGATTTGGAGATGGATTTCTCGACCCACCCGAGCTACCCCTACGCGGTGCCCGGGGAGGGCGTCGGCGTGCTCAAGGAGGACATCAACGTCTTTGAGCTCCTGCCGGATATCGTCGAGGCCCGGAGCATCCCGGATCCTCTGAGCCCGCGAGACACGGACCTGCGCTCCATGCAGATGGGCGCGAAGGCTGGCCGTATCACCCCGGAGCTCCTCCGCAAGATCCTCGGCGGTGGCGCGGGCGCTGCCGTCGGTATCGAGGCCCTGCTCCAGGAAGAGGCCCAGGCGGCTCCGCTCATGGCGCCCGGCATGGCTCTCGGCGGCGCGGTGTCTAGGGCGATCGCCCGCTTGATGGAGGCAGGCATGTCGCGGGAAGCTGCCGAGCGGGTCGTGCGCGGCGAGATGCCGCCGGCGCTCCCGGATCGCGCGCCTCCGCGCCTGACCTTCTCCGCGGACAACCCCAAGGCAATCGGGGCGATTCCGAACATCCTCAACTTCGTCGACCAACCCTTCTACCAGATCCTGGAAAAGGACCTCATCCCCGAGCTGGTGATGATGTCCCCCGACGAGTACATCACCGAGGCGTCGAGGATCCTGTCCCGCCAGTCCCCCGGAGAGGCCGACTTCGATAACGTCGTCCGAAGCCGCACCCAGGACATGGAGTACCTCCAGGGGATCCAGGACCTGCTTGATCAGGGCGCAGACTTCCAGGTCCCGTTCCTGGACTACAAGCGCGGCGGCCAGGAAGGACTTCACCGCACGATCGCTGCCCGGAACCTCGGGGAGGAGCAGATCCCCGTGATGGTTATGCGCTCCGTCAAGGGCGATAACTACATCCCCCTGACCCAGGCCGAGCAGGACGCCATAAACGCGGCCAGGCTTGAGGACCTGCGGGCGAAGGGCTACCCGGAGTCGACGGTCCAGAAGATCATGGGCGACGAGCTCTCCATGAACCCCGATATTCGCCGTGAACGGGCCTATCGCCAAGGCAAGCGGCAGCGCCTTTTTCACGCCGGCAGCCCCGAGCTCGCGACGGCCACGCAGCTCGACCCTGACGCCGGACGGTTTGGACGCTCCGGGAGCGGGGTTTGGATGACCCCGGAGCCGGTGCTCGCGAACACCTACGTTCCACCGGGGGTCGAGAACGCGGGCACGATGTACGAGTTCCTGGTGGATGACTCCAAGTTCCCGACATTTATCGGGAGCGGGAACTGGGACGAGGCCGTCGGGGACCTTTACAGCCCTGATTACGACAGGATCCTTGAAGACGTCTCCGGGACCACCAACGAGATCGCGCGCCAGGTGCGCGAGATGGGCTACCCGGGGATGAAGTTCACCGGGATCAGCGACGTGGGCCCGAATTACCAGGCAGCGAAGCGCTCGGCCGAGATGATCGCCCCCCAGTACGGGATGGAGCCTAAGGAGCTCCTGGACTCCACGATCGGCGACCGCGCCGTTGACGACTACGAGGTCTATACGATCTTCGACCCCAGCGTCGCCCGCTCGCCGACCGCCGCCTTTGACCCTGATCAGGTCGATTCCCCGAATCTCATGGCGGGCCTAGGCCCCGCAGCTATCGGCGCTGGTCTTCTGGGCGCCGCCATGGCCCCCGAGGAGGCCGAAGCCGCCGGCTTTGGCACCCTGGCTCGGGCTATTGGCCGCCCGACCCAGCGCCTGTTCCAGGGCTCGTCGGCGAAGTTCGCGCGCCCGAGCATGCAGAGCGTGGGCACGGGCACCGGTAACCAGGCCTTTGGCTATGGCCTGTACTTCACCGAGGCCCCGGATATCGCCGGCACTTATAAGCGTGGCCTGGCGAACAAGAAAATGATCCAGGGCATAGAGGACCAGGGCCTGGTACCCGGGGTAAGCGCGAGCGAGCTCGATGACATGATCGACGAGGGCGTTTTCGGCGAGGCCGAGACCCGCTTCCTGAGCGCGCTCCGGGATGCCGACTACCTGGGCTTTGATAACGTCCACAACGCGGCCATGGTTGCCTTGAAGCGCGGGGATCTGGCTAAGCGCTACGATGCCGCGAATGACCCGGCGGTGGCCGAGCTCGACAAGATCGCCAACGAGCTCGGGTTTCTCTACGAGGTCGAGGTGCCCGAGGGCAGCTTCATCGAGTGGGACCTGCCCCTCGACCAGCAGCCCGAGGTCGTGCAGCAGGTGGTGAAGCAGAATGCACCACCCGAGCTCCAGAAGCGCATCGAGAGCGGGCAGCTGAAGGGCCTGGAGGCCTACTACCTGTTCGGGAAGGACCCCGAGGTCAACAGCATGATGTGGGGCCAGTACGGTGTGCCCGGGATCCGCTACAGCTCTGTGCGCACGAAGGAGGGCAAGACGAGCCCGGACGCGCCGCGCAACTACGTCATCTTCGACGAGAACCTGATCAACATCGTCCGCCGGAACGACGAGGCCCTGGAGAACAACTTCGACGAGCTCGCTGCCCGCATGTCGGCGACCGACGTGCGCAAGCCCCTTGCGGCGGTCCTCGGCGCAGGCGCGGCGGGCGCTACCCAGGCTGGGCAGGAAGACGTCCCGGACTACATGCGCCGCCTCGATGGCTCGATCAAGTCTGAGCGCGGCTTCTTGGGTCCGATCCGGAATAACGTCTCCGGCCGCACCATGACCGAGGTCTCGGTGGGCCAGCCGGGCTCGGAGGAGGGCTTCTACCCGCTTCTGGTTCCGACCTTGACCCGGGATGAGATCGAAACAATCGCGAACATGGATCTTGGGCGCGAGCGTCCGCCCCAGGCGATCATCGAGAAGGCCCGGGCCCACGCCATGGATCGCATCGATCGCGGCCTGAGCCCGTTCTACCAGGATGGGGAAGAGACCGCCGGGGCTATGTTCGGCGAGTATGATGCCCGCGCGTCCGAGCGCCTCAGCCAGGAGCTCGCGCGGCTCATGCAGCTGGCCGATATTGCCCGCCAGCCGAAGATTGAGCCCCTTCAGGATCTCTATGGTCTTGCGACGGCGGGCGATTACTTCCTGGAGGACCGCCCAAGCGAGATGGACGCCCTCCAGCGCGCCCTGCAGCGCCTGGACATGGCCCAGGGCGTTGGCGAGTGGCTCCAGACCACTGGCCAGGGCGACCCGACGACGGTCATGCAGGATCTCATGGCCGGGCTGGACATCTTCGACGTGGCGAGCCTCCTCCCCGGGGCGGGCGCCGCAGCAGCCAAGGCCGTGCGCCGAGCGGGCCAGTAACACACACACTTGCACATCGACACGGAGCCCTCTATACTGCGCTTGCGCATTGAGAGGAGGTCCCTATGAGCGCTGCAAGGAAGAAGCAATTTTACAACCGGGTGCGCCGCACCTGCCGGCTCCACGACCTGGAGATCGTCTTCGACGGCGCGCCCAAGAACTACCGCGCCGTCGAGATCAAGAAGAACGGCATGACCCTCTTCGCCGACCGTGGCGATGGCTTCAAGCCCCTCGATATTAACTGGGAGCGCCTCCACGGCGAGCTCGCGGACTATGGATTCCGCGGGGGTGTGAAATGATCGAGCCCGGGAAGCGCATCAACAAGATCTACGGCTACTGCCGGGTCTCGACCGTCGAGCAGGCGCGCCACGGGGTGAGCATCGAGCTCCAGAAGCGCCACATCGAGGAGTTCGTGCGGGAGAAGTACAACCGCGAGGTCGATGGCTTCTTCATCGACGAGGGCGTCTCGGGCAAGGTCGGCATCTCCGAGCGCCCGGGTTCCCATGCCCTGACCATGGCCCTGGAGGAGTGGGACATCGTCATCTCGACGCGCCTCGACCGGCTCTCGCGCTCCACCCATGACCTGCTGCAGATCATCCCCCAGCTCCAGGAGAGCAACGTGACCCTGTTCTTCTGCGAGCAGTTCGGGGACGTGCCCATCGTCTACCCGCGCGCGAGCGGGGCCAAGGGCCTGCGGGCGAAGTTCGACATGAACCAGATGACCAACCAGATCATGCTCATGGTGCTCTCGGCCGTGGCCGAGCTGGAGCACGGCCTGATCAAGGACCGCTTCGCCGACGGCAAGGTCGACTGGGCCACCCGGGGCTACAGCATCGGCGGAAGCGTGCCCTACGGCTACCGGAAGGTGCGCGAGCGCCACGGGAACAACGGCCGCGTGCGCCTGGAGCCGGTGCCCGACGAGCAGCGCGTGATCCGCACGATCCAGCGCCTGTCCGACCGCGGCCTGGGGCACCAGAAGATCGCGACCCAGGTGCGCTCGCTCCACGCCAACGCCCGGGACATGAACCGCCACAAGGTGCGCCGGATCCTTGAGCGCAAGGAGCAGGGCTTGCATTACGAGCACGTTTGATATGGGCTATACTCCCGGGGGTTGACGCCCCCGGAGGCCCGCCATGAGCGCCTTGGAAGAGATTCAGTTCTGCATCAAGAAGGTCGAGGGCATGCTCGCCCAGGACTACATGACGACCCCTGTGCGTCAGATCCTGACCGAGATCCTGGCCAGCCTTACCTCCGCCGCCGCGGACCTAAGCGAGTAACGTGGCGATCCAGGAGGGCTGGGGCAGGGGTACCTGGGGCCTAGGCGCCTGGGGCACGCCCCTGTACATCGATGTCCCCGTCACCGGGGTCCAGACCACCTCCGCCCTAGGCACGCCCCTGGTCGACGCCGAGGCGAACGTCCCGGTCACCGGCCTGGGGATTACCAGCGGCCTGGGCACCGTATCGGTGGTCGCCAAGGCAAACGTGAGCCCCGACTCCCAGGCCATCACCTCGGCCCTAGGCACCCCTGCGGTTACAGCCATCGGGAACGTCTTCCCCGCCGGCCAGGCCGCCACGGCGGGCCTGGGCACCCCGGAGGTCGACGCCGGGGCCGTGGTCGAGCTCACGGGCTTCCAGGTTAACAGCGCCCTGGGGACGGTGGATATCGTCGCCAAGGCCAATGTGGTGCCCACGGGGCAGGCGACGACGAGCGCCCTGGGCACGGTCTTCATCTCGTTCGGGATTACCCTGACCCTAGACGGTCAAGGCATGACCAGCGCCCTGGGCACGCCCATCGTGGACGCCGCGGCGATCGTGGAGCTCACGGGCCTGGGTATCACGAGCACCTTGGGCAAAGTTCTGGTCTATGGTGAAATTGACACCGACCAGACGCCGAACTATGCGACGATTAGCACGACCCAGTCTCCGGGCTATACTCCCGTGGACACGAGCCAGTCACCAAATTACGAGGACATCCCGGCGGCGCGAGACGCTGCCTGATCAGTGAGGGAATAGCATGGCCACTTACGTCAACGACTTGCGCCTGACCGAGCTCGCCACCGGCGAGGGCTCCGGGACCTGGGGTACGACGACGAACACGAACCTGGAGCTCATCGGCGAGGCCCTGGGCTACGGCACGCAGGATGGCTTTCCGACCGACGCCGATGCCACTACCACGGTCGCTGACGGCGCCTCGGATCCGGCTCGCGCCATGTACTTCAAGGTGACCTCCTCGGCCACCCTGACCGCGACCCGCACCCTGACCATTGCCCCGAACACGGTCAGCCGGGTGATGCTCATCGAGAACGCCACCACCGGCTCCCAGTCCATCGCCATCTCCCAGGGCAGCGGCGGCAACGTCACCATCGCCAGCGGCCAGACTAAGATGGTCTACCTCGACGGGGCGGGTTCTGGCGCGGCTGTGGTTGATGCCCTGGCGGATCTTGAGCTGGGCACCATCACCGTCGCCGACCTCACCGCCACCACTGCGGACATCAACGGCGGCACCATCGACGGCGTGACCATTGGCGGGTCGAGTGCTGGGGCGGGTACGTTTAGTGGGCTGACGGTTGAAAACACTGACGCAACTATTACGCTTTCTGGTACTCGTGGAACTGGAGACACGCACACAATCGCTACGGCAGGTGCAAATAGTCAAAACTTAAACATTAGTGCTGACGATTCTATATTTCTTAGAACATCTGACACAGTTCAGCGCATAGGTATTTTCTCAGGCGGCGACATCTCCTTCTACGAGGACACCGGCACCACGCCTAAGTTCTTCTGGGATGCGAGTGCGGAGTCGTTGGGGATTGGGACGAGTTCGCCATCAACTTTCTTAGATATTGATGCATCCCAGTCAGTTTCTTATGGGGCCACCTCTAACAACGATGTTTATTTTGAGATAGCCAACAGAACAGAGGCTAATGGTCAATTTAGCGGTATGCGTTTCTTAACAGAAAACGCAAGTGGCGTTGCGTCTTGGTGGAACGTAGGTGCTATATCCACAGCCAGTAATTACGATACTGATCTGGTTTTTCAGCAACGCACAGGCGCTGCAACCTATTCGGAAGCCATGCGCATCGACTCCAGCGGCAACCTCGGCTTGGGCGTGGTGCCGAGTGCTTGGGGCGCAAGCTACAAAGCATTGCAGTTTGCTTCTGGTGCTATTGCTGGCTTTAGCACTACCGCGCTTGACCTTTACGGGAACGCCTATGACAGCGGCACGGGCGCTTGGAAATATTTGAACTCGTCTCAAGGGGCAACCCGATACGCTGCTTTCGATGGGCAACACCAATGGTTCAACGCCCCCTCCGGCACCGCAGGCAACGCGATTTCGTTCACGCAGGCGATGACGCTGGATGCGAGTGGGAATCTCGGGATTGGGACGAGTTTGCCTACGGCTAAGCTGCATATCTTGGCTGACACCCCTGTACTAATGAATAATGCTGCTGGTACTTCAGAAGGCAAATTTGATTATGTGGATTCCGGCGCAACGCTGCGGATGCACAACTTTTTTGGAACGGGGTCAAACATTACGTTCTTGACTAACCCCAATAGCGGCGCAGTCACAGAACGCATGCGCATCGACTCCAGCGGGAACGTCGGCTTGGGGTTAGTGCCAAATACTTGGAGCGTAGGCAAGGCGCTTGAACTTGGGTTTGAAGGCAATGCTCTTTGGGGTAACGCTGCCGACGAAGTAATTGTTGTTCAAAACGCTTACTACAACTCAGGTTGGAAATACGCTACAACACGGCCTGCTACACATTACTCCCAGTACAACGGCGGTCATCGTTGGTTTACGGCTGCATCTGGCACCGCTGATGCCGCCTTGTCGTGGACGCAGGCGATGACGCTCGACTCCAGCGGTAACCTGCTGGTGGGGACGACGAGTAGCACGGTTGCAAACCCCGGAGTGGTCCTCTACCCCTCTGGGCAGCAAGCAATCGGACACGCAAACGGAACCGTTAGCGGTACGGCATTTTCGTCATTTCTCTATAACAACGGCGTTATCGGTTCAATCAGCCAAAATGGCACCACTGCCGTTCTTTACAACACCTCCTCCGACGCTCGCCTAAAGGAAAACATCGCGGAC
>Ga0208898_1001193_pt1 | contig 17622 bp, 26 predicted proteins | sample VirMetDEL_Mar_4_FD_184513 | JGI IMG/M metagenome (GOLD analysis project Ga0208898, IMG submission 184513) | Aqueous microbial communities from the Delaware River and Bay under freshwater to marine salinity gradient to study organic matter... | ecosystem: Environmental > Aquatic > Marine >...
TAGCATTTAAATTGTAATATGAACCAGCCATTGATACAACAAGAGAAACAAGCATTACTACTTGTCCTATGTTGATTGAGAAATCTGCTTTACCATCTCCGTTAATATCAATCTTTGCCATTTATTAGTTGATATATTTTAATGATTGTATAAATGAGTGTTGCTATAATTAATAGTCCCTGTAGAGCTTCATTTATTTTTGCTATTGTTATTATATACACCGATATACCAAGTAAAGTAGGTTCAAATCCATTCATTACATTATTCTATTGTAAGTTCAACTACTTTCCAAGTAAGATTATCTTCATCCCACTCGTATACTTTATCTTCTGATGCATCTTCAGGGTATGGTACTGGTGCTTCCCATATATAATCTTCATTTAATGACCAACTTTCAAATGGTTGTGGTGCATAAAATGCATCATTATCTTTATCCCAAGTATAACCTACTCCTGCAAAATTATATCTAATATTTCCATTATAAGATGTTTGAACCCAATTTCTGTGTCCAAATAAACCCTCACAAAAGTCAATACCTTTTGATTCAGATTCTGTATCACCTAATAATAATTCGTTGTTATGTACAACAATTACTTTAGTTACTATGTTATTTTCATTTATTTCTGCAAAATGTGCCATTTTAATTTAATTTATTTATTACAAATTTATTTATTTTTTAACTATGTACATAAGTACCACTTCCTGTATATTTTAATACTGTTTCTTGCCCAAGAGTCAGTACAGTTGGGCTACCAGTTGTAGTTCCTGAATAATCAGATGTCCTCATTCTTAATATTACAACTCCTGCTGCACCATTTGCACCATTACCATAAGATGTCTGACCAGCACCACCACCACCACCAGAACCTGTATTAACAGCTCCTGCAGTTGCATCTCCAATATCTGAACCACCATTACCGCCTACTCCACTTCCTCCAGCACCACCTGTTTGTGGAGTTCCAGTACCTCCAGTACCACCTCCACCTCCTCCAGCATAAGCAGTTGAGCCTCCTGTAATTGCTACAGATAAACCATTTCCTCCTGCACCTCCATCATTAGTAGTTGTTCCAAGACCAACGCTTGAAGCACCTCCACCTCCAGAACCAGACCTTTTAACACTTTGTGCAGATTTATTTCCTCCAGCAAATCCTTGATTTGCAGTTCCACTACCTCCACTTGTTGCAGTTTGATATCTTGCAGCAGCACCACCACCAGAACCACCAGATGCACCATTATTAACAGTACTATCATTATCAGAACCACCACCTCCACCACCTGTAGAAGTTTTTGTAGAAAATACTGAATTATTACCATTAGCACCTTTAGATGATTGAGTTGTTGAACCACTACCACCTGCACCTATGGTTATAGTATATGTTTGAGATGATAATGTTATATTGCTTTCAGCAGAAGCTCCTCCACCAGAACTTAAACCGAAAGAAGTTCTTAAACCTCCTGCTCCTCCACCACCTCCACCATCAGAGTTAGGGTTTTTTTCAGAGCAACCACCTCCACCACCTCCAGCAACTACTAAAAATGCCAGTTGACCTTCTGGTACTACTGGTGTTGGATTATGAACATAAGTTCCTGAACCTAAATATTGTAATATTGTATCTGTGCCATCTGTTGTAACTGTTGGAGAACCTGTTGTATATCCTGTTGAATAAGCAGAAGTTGGTAATCTAAATATAACTACACCTGAACCTCCGTTCATAGCTCCTCCACCACCTCCTCCGAGGTTTGTTGTACCATTAGTTCCATTAGGAGTTTCTGGAGTAGCTCCGTTTTGCCATCCAGTTCCGTTTCCTCCACCACCTGTTCCTCCAGTTCCTCCAGCAGATGTTTGATAATCAGAACCTCCACCACCACCGGCGTAAGTCACAGATGCGCCTGTTATACTTACAGCAAGTCCATTTCCACCATTTCCAGCTGTACCAGAACTACTACCCGAATTTTGTCCTGCTTGAGATGCACCTCCACCTCCTGTCCCATTGTAAGTAGCACCCGAACCATATCCAGCTGGCCCTCCGTCAAACCCTTGATTTGCTGTACCTGTTCCACCTGCATTACTAGTATCTCCACCACCACCAGAACCTCCATTTATTACTGTTGGTGAATATGAACTCCAACCGTTTCCACCACCGATCGAAGTTATTGTAGATATTCCAGGTGCTGAAATTGATGAGTTAGCACCATTAGAAGAAGCTGATCTGTTTCCCCCAGAGCCAGCTGCTCCTACGGTAATTGTATAAGTTGTGTTTAATAAAACTATGTCGTTTTCAGCAGAAGAACCTCCACCAGATGTACTTCCGTATGAAGTTCGCAGACCACCAGCTCCTCCACCTCCATAACGAGAACCTCCACCGCCACCAGCGATTACTAACCATTCAGCAGAGTCTCTTGCTCCGTGATAATAAACACCACTTGCAGTATATTTTAAAATTGTATCACTACCATCTGTAGTTATTGTAGGTGAACCTGAAGTTAATCCACTATATAATGATGTAGGCAATCTGAATACGACTAATCCTGAACCTCCACTTCCTCCAGTTACGTTATTTCTTGTACCACCAGAACCACCTCCAGTATTAGCAGTTGCATCAGATACTGCACCATTACCTAAACCACCTGCAGAACCACCTCCAGCACCCCCTGAACCAGCAGAAATGTCACCTCCACCTCCACCTCCACCTGCATAACTCACAGATGAGCCTGTTATGGAAACAGCTAATCCTGCACCACCATCTCCACCATCTTCTTTTGAAGTTGACGCTTGACCAGCAGCAGAAGCTCCACCACCTCCACCACCTGCATAAGTATTTACAGTTGCAAATCTTGCACCTCCATCAAAACCTTGATTAGCAGTACCAAAACCTTTAGTTGCAGGTTGATTACTTTGATTTGTACCAGCACCTCCACCTGAACCCCCATCTCCAGCTTTATTAACACCTGGAGAAATCATACCATAACCATACCCACCCCCTATTGAAGTGATTGTTGTTAATCCAGAAGCTGCAATAGATGAATCTGAACCATTATTACCTAAACCTTGTGATGCAGGAGCTGAACCTCCAGCACCAACTGTAATTGTATAATCAACTCCCTCTGTTAATGTTATTTTATCAGTTTCAGCAGAAGAGCCACCTCCACTTGTAGAACCATAAGATGTACGAAGTCCTCCAGCTCCACCACCACCAGCAGCAGTACGACCTCCAGAACCACCTCCTGCGATTACAAGAAAGTCGGCTATTGCTTGAGCAACTGCTGCTAAAGAACCAAAATTTATACCTTGTCCAAACATTAACTAGCTATTTGTGAAATACTATACCAAAATTCTGTTGCACTTACACAAGTAATTTGATAAAAGTTTTTAGTTGAACTTGTATCATCATACTCACCTGCTATTCTGTTAAATGTACCACTTACTCCACCTACTTGCCAAGTATCTGCTGTATAACTTCCACCTGCTCCTGTAACAATTATTGTTTTTGTTATTCCAATTTTTGGGTTGGTTATATTAAAAGTTGTACTTGCATTTGGTGTCAAAGTAAATACTTGTGCTGCATCAAAATCTACTGCTACTGTTGCACCTGCAGTTAATGCACTGCTTGTTGTAAATTCTGCATCTACTTTTTCATAACTAACGGCATCATCAGCTAGTTTTGCAGTTGTTATACTTCCATCTGCAATTGTTACACTTGGAGAACCCCAAGAAAAACTTCCGTCTCCATCTGACAGTAATGATTGTCCAGAAGTACCGTTACCGCTTACATTTAAAAGAGATGCACCAACTACGTCTGTAGATGATGTCCCAATTAATGTTCCTACTGCTGCTGAAGAAATGTTACCTGATGTATCTACTGAAATTCCAATTGAGTTTCCAGCACCGTCAGACAACAATTGTAGAGTTCCTGATGCGATTCCATTATCACTAAATTTTATTAATGATGAATAAGTATCTTTTATTTTATTACCTGTTAATGTTGCCATATTATTTTAATTTATATTGATTCCCAATTCGTGTTTTCGTGATTCCATTGATGGCTATTCTTATTCCAATAAGATTTTAGATGTTTTATTATCTTAATTACCTTATTTCCAATCTTCGGTAAACCAAGTCCAAGTCCTAACATACTATTCTATATATGCAATTATTTTACCTGCTGAAACGCTAATTGTATGAAATGAACCATAAATTATCATCCCAGTTACTAATTCTAAACTTGTAATTGTTGTATCACCTTTAGTTGTGTTATTTGTAGCGCTAAATGTAGCATCTTCTAACACCTGAATAGCGTTATATTGCTCTCCAACAGTACTCGTCTCTCCAGTAGCAATAATTTCCAAACCAAAATCTCCAAAAGCAGATTTGTGATAAACCGAATTGTAACTCATATCATTTGCCATAACCTAAATATTTACTACAAAAATAACAAATTAATAATTAATGCTTTCGCCCTTGACCTCTGTATTTCTTTTTGTATCCTGATTGACCTTTACTTGCATTTTTACTATGGCGACCAGGTCTTTTTTTCTTTGGTTTTTCAACATAAGAAATAAATACTTTTTGTGCCATTAGTTTGTTTTGTCTTTAAATTTCTCAAATGTTCTCATTCCACCAAGACCTAACATTCCAATAAGTACTGTCATTAAATGTTCCATTTGTAAAGCTGGAGGAGCTGTTTCTGCTCCCATATACCAAACAAGCATATCTCGTAGAACAAAATTATATGCAAGAGCCACACCACAAACCCAGCCTATGAAAGGGCGCCATCCAGCCACAAAGATTGTTCTGTGCTGCGCTTCCATTTTATTTATCTCCGATTGTAGTTCTATTAATTGTTGAGGGTCTATTTCTTTACCTTTGATAAGTTCCCTTATCTCCATACCAAGACCTCCAATATCGGATGAATCTTTAAAACCTAATAATCTTTTAAGAAGTTTCAGCATCTAAATCAAAATATTTATATAACGTATAATTTTTACCCTCTGGCTTCCAAGCCTGTAATACAACCCCTCTATTTTCTTTTTTAGAGACATAAGAAACGTGAATCCAATCAGGATTATCATTGTCTCCTTTTTCCCAAATTAACTGGTCAAAATCTAAATTGTTTTTTATATAATAAAATAACTCTCCATTAGGAGTGCTTCCTAGTGTATCAATATCAATTGCCTCACCTTTTGTGTGTTGACTTGTTATTTTAGAACCTATTGCTTTACAAACCTCTGGTGACCTATAAAAACTATTTACTTTAATTGGATGGTCGCACCATTCTCTTAAAGGTTGAAATACTTTTTCAGCAACTTTTATCATTGCTTTTACTTGTTCTTTGTCTGGAATATTATCTAATTCTAATCTTTCAGCTGTTGAAGAACTAACAGCTTCATTCCAAGAAATGTTATCGCTAATTTTATTCATAATTTTTAAACTTGCAGAACACGATTTGAAATATCAATTATAGAGGTAAAGTAAGTTTTATCATTTCTATCATCCTCTAAATAAGTAACGCCTTCATTTACACAAGTATAAACGTGAAAATCATTACTTGATAAATCAAAATAACCGCTTGAGCGTGTTCTAATTATTACTAATATATCATTTACAATAGTATTTACTTCTAATTCTCCTCCGCTATCACTATCAAAAGCTGTTACAACTTCAATTCTTGTAAGTGTTTCGGTTATAAACTCATCGGCATTTTGGTCAGCCTCATTTGTTTGCACTGAATAGATTTTTATATATGGCTCACTTGCGCTAGATGGAACCCTCCCATAAACAGGTACGTTTGAACCATTATAAGAAATATTGCCATTTAAAGCATTAATCATCGCCTGTCTAATATATTTTATTGGGTCTTTCATCTTATTGCTCTTTTAATTCTATATTCTAAATTCTTAACAAGTATTTTAATTCCTTTTTCAATATTTCTATAAAAAAATGGTTGAGCTTTTTGAAATTTAGTTCCTTCTTCTACAAAACCACTATAAGGCGCATTTGAAAATACAGTTAAATCATTTTCTTTTGGCTCAAATCCAACATTGTTTCTTAAGTTCCCTGTATCAACTGGCGCACTTCTTTTTATATCTCTAGACATTAAAGCACCAGCAGTGTACATTTCTTTTTTTAGACCATCTCTATCAATAGCCTCAAGAGCGTGAAATTTCCTTTGCAGTCTATTTACATCATTTTGATTTAACTTAATCATTTTAATCTTTTTTTGTTGCCTCTATTGTAGTGTAAAAATCTTGTACATCGTCATACCTGTTGTTTATTCTATATAACCCTGATACTCCTTCAACCTCAAGCAAATCTCCATCAAGTATTTGGTCTCCAGTTCGTTTTCTACAGCGTACTTCAATAGATACATATCTATCACGCTTTCCATTTTGTGTTGTTATTTCTCCTGATATTTCTTTGACTTCTGCCCAAATTGTATATTCAGTTGCAGTTGTAGCAGTAAAACCACCAAAGTTATCACTACTTTTAGTTTGTCTTTTAACTAATACTCGTGTATTTAAGTTTCCTACTTGCATTAAATAAACATATTTTTATATGAATCTAAAATATTTCTAACATTAGTTGGCACTTCATTAATAGTTACACCTATCACAAAGTCACTTCTGTTGTCATAATAAGTTGCTACAAGTTGTGATAAAGCCTGTTTTAATAAACTATCGTTTTGTCCGCTTGTTACATAGGTAATTTTAACTTCTTTAGATGGAAGATTATTTAAAGCAACTATTTTATCATCTAGACCATAAGTTTCATAATCTGTAGTCGCAGTTCCCTCAACAGTAATTGAGCTAATAGATGCCACTGGTGAAAAAGGCAAAACAAATCTATCATTAACACTTGCTAAATATAAAGTTCTATTTTTAGCCACTATGTCTCTCGATATATAGTTTTCGCACCATATTCTAGCTTGTGTTATCATTTGACCGATAATTGTATCATCAGCTGTAGTATCAACTCTAATAAAATCTTTTGCCTCTGCTGTAGTTAGTATTTCACTACCAGTTGTAGAATTAATTTTTATTTGAGTATGAAATGTATTTAAAGGTTCAGAAAAATATGCCATTATTTTTTAGATTTAGTTATTCTTTTTGATACTTTTTTTTCTTCTTTAGTTTCTTTAACAATCTTTTCCTCTTTGTGTTCAATTGCTATTTTTTTTGATATATAATGTCTAGCTGTCTTATTATCTAAATCATAAACTCCATTTTCATTTCTCCAACCACCAGATGAATATACATCTTTTAACATTTTTACTTTCATAACATTTTATTTTAAACAAAGATAAAAAAAATGCACCACAAGTGTTTTTGCAGTGCATTATACAAAAGAGAATTAATTAAAGTCAAAGTTATTAAAATATTTTGAATAATCATTTTCTAAACTTAATCTTACTGCCAGTCTTTTACCATCATTTTTAAAAATAAAAAAACCATCAAATTTCTCTACCCATATTGCAAAATAATCTACATCTTTTTTTTCGTAATTATGTTTCCATTGAATATGAACTGTTTTTCTGTTTTTTTGAAATCCTTGAGTTGTTGATTTTATTTGGACACGATACATATTGTCTCCTGTATCAGCTATACAATCATAAAAAGAAGTATGGACTAGGGGGTAAGAAACTTTTATATCTCGTTTAAGACATTCAATACCGAACTTATATTCAGCAATACAACCCTTTGAATTGCTATCCACGAAAATAAAGTTACAAAAAAAGTGGCTAACCGAAATTAACCACTTAATTAACTAAACTAATTAAAAACTAATTAAATGAAAAACAATGTTAAAGAATTAACATATACTATAAGTTAAAGTTATTCTTTTCTAATAACTCCTCCAAATTCGCTAACGCCCTCCAAGCTACTTTTGCATCGTGATAAAGACCATCATCATCTAAATTACCACACTCGGTTAAATGTCTCGTTAAAGCGTCTAAATTGTCTTGAGACTTTGTTCTATCCCAAAATAGTTCTTTGCCAGGATTATGTTGGTCGTTTCCAAGTTTACTAACTAAAGCTACATAAGCAAGAGCTTTTGGAAAGTATTTTATAACTCCGCTATAAATCGGAAAGTTTTTTCGTTTCTTGTGCTTGTTCTGTTCCATTTAGCTTGTCTAATTCTGTTTCTATTATATTTAGCTCACTGCATATTTTAAGAGCATCTTTTAGCTTTAATTCTGCGCAGTAAAATACTTTGTGATGTAATTTATTTAAATCTTTTTTAATTTCCCCTAATGACATAAAATAAAAAGTGTGTTAGCATTATCATCCAAAATGTAAATTGAGGTAAACCCCAGCACAAATATTTTATAAATCTTTTTTGCCATTCTTTATCTACTGGCATATTTATATCTTGTTGTGTTGCCTTATATATTGTTTTCATTATGGTAAATAATAAGTTAGTGTTCCTATAATTCCTAGTAAGACAAATATTACTGTATAAGTAATAAAAGCCCATTTAATCATCTCTTTTGTTTTCATAGTTTTATTTTAAAAAAGATGCTGCCCATTCAAACTAGACTTACTAAATTCCTCACTAGGATAATAATCCATTATTGATATCGGTTTTAGTGTTTTGGTTTTACTACAGGTTATCAGCATCTGTGTTGTTTTTATTTAGACTTTATTATTTTAGTCCCCTTGATTTTAGTAATTTCAATTTTTGGTTTATTCCAGTCTTTTAGATTAAGGAATAATTCAATCTTATTTTTTTTCATTGTTTTTGTTTTTAATTATGAAGCTAATATATAAACTATTTTTTAAATAACAAAATATTTTTACTTTTTTTTAATAAATTTTAAAGTTTATTTAACATTGGGGTATAAAAAAAGGGGCATAAAGCCCCTTTAATTATTTATGCTATTAACGATTACGGAGTTTCAAGCGCTGTTTTAGCAGTGCTGAATGTTCCTTGTACGATAGCATTTGGCTGGTAGTTAGTTAAAGCAACTCTTTCAGATATACTTTAACAGTTACGAATCCATCTCTGAAGTTAGTAGAATCTTCTCTTGAGAATTCAACAGAAAGGTTTTCTCTAATCCAAAGTTGTGTCGCTTGGTTTAAATCACCTACTAGGAATTTACCTGCAGTTACAGCTGTGTTAGCAGTAACAGGAACTCCCATAATAGTTGGCACTAAACCAGAGTAAATTTGATTTCTTAAATACTCGTTAGTAGTCGCTTTTAATAATGCGATTTTGTGCATATCAGTTGGGTTAACTAAAATAGCACTTGCTTGGTAGTTAGATAATGCTAACTGGTTTAAAGCAGCAACTAATACATCATACTCATTTGCAGCTTCGACAGACTGGTAGAAAGCACCACCTGAACCTGTTACAAATGCAGCACCATCAGTGAATAATCCATCAAGGTTTGGCGCAGAACCATCACCATTTAGGATTTCGTTGTCCTCAATTGATAAAACTTTACCTGGAACTCTAGCAGAAAGGTAAGATGATAATTGTGGTGTATCAGCTAACATTTCTTCTGTTATTCTCATAAAAGTACCAATTTTTTCAACATTTACTGAAGTTGCAGTAATGTCAAAGTCAGATTGTCCAAGAGTTGAACCTTGAGCCGTAGCAGCTGCTCCGTCATCATAAGCTGACTCTTTTGGGAATCTAATTGTTTGTGCATCTGTGCTTCCATTAGGAATTAAATTTCTAATGTGTACACTTCTTGATGGGTCAAACTTAAAGTCTGGAATAACTGTTTCTCCAGCAACAACGCCAGAATAAGCGTTTGCCATAGTCATATCCCCTGCTTTCATCTCAAACTTTGCAGCGTTTGAGTTACCTTTTAATAATCCTTCAATTGCACCATCGTTGATGCTTTTGATTAAAGAACTTTTAAAGTTAGTAGGTTGGCTAGAAGAAACTGCTTTCTTTTGAGCAACTTCAAATGAATCCATCCTTTTTGTAGCGTCTTCGTGTTTCGCTAAAAACTCTTTGCTTAAGTTATCAATCTCACTTTTTAATGAAGTTTCGATTTCTCCTTTAGCGTTATCTTTAGCTTGACCGAATGCTTTTTCAATTTTAGAATCGACTAAATCTCCGATTTGGTCTAATTCTTTTTTGATTTCTTCGTTCATTTTATTTTAATTTATTGATTAAATAATTATAGATTTCACTATCATCTTTTTTAACTTCTCTCGGCTCTGTGACTTCAATATCTGTCGGCAAAGTGAGTAATGATGCAAAAATTGATTTTAGTTTTACAAGTTCCGATTCAATGGCATAACCCAAATCATCTGAAATTTGTCCTTTTCTAATAACCTTAACAAGATTGTCATATCTCTTTAAAACTTTTTCGCTATCATAGTTTCCTTTGACATCTAAAAGTATTGCTTGGTCATTTGCAGCAAGTGTTACAGCACTAATCTCATAAAGTTTAACTTCATTGATTTGTCTGTATTCACCGCTGTTATCTTTTTGTATTGGCAAAATACCAACACTATTTTCTGTAATAACTCCTGCTTTCATAAGTTCAATTACATCTTTCCCAAGAGTTGTTTTAGGAATTTCAGCTTCAAAATATAAACCTTTGTTATCTTCGCCAAGGTTAACTATTTTACCTAGAGGTTTATCCATATCGTGCTGATAGAGATATTTAACTCTACTTCCGTTTTCTTCAATCGTTTTTTTATAGGCGCCACGATTAATGATGTCACCATCACTATCTACGTTACCAAATACAGAACCATATCCTTTTACGATTCCAGCTTTTTCATCGGCATCGATTAAGTCACCGAGTTGAGTTTGTTTAAATATCATTTTTTCCATAGTACAAATTTATAAAATATTATTCTAACACTTCTTGAGCGACTTCTCCAGCTATATAAGTATAAGCTAATCCCTCTAGAAGGTTGCTTTGAACAGTTTCAGGTTCTTCTTTTGGAAAGGAAGCACTTGAACATCTGCAATTTATTACATTAGCAGCTGAAGCGTTTGAATCACCAGGCATCATTAGTTCTTCTCCTCCAACTCTAAAATAATCTTTTTGGTCCACGATTTGTCCATTGGCAGCAGCGTGGTCAGGTCTTGTTCTTGAATCTAAAGCAGCAAACCATTCTTTTTGAAGATTGTTAAGTCCAAAAGTATCAATTGCTGTTTGTTGTGTTGCATAATTAGCAGCTAAAGTTGATTCAGTTCTAATTATACGTTGAGCGTTTGTTTTTGATAAATTATTAAATTTTTGTCTTAATATTCTTTGAGCTTGTCTTTCATTTAGCGCATTAAATTCAGGATTCTTTACAAGTCTTTGAAGCACACTTCTTAATTCCTTTCTTCTGTTTCCAGAAACACTAACGACTCTTTCAGCAGCAATTTTACTTGCTATATAAGAATATTTTTGCGCCCATATTGTTTCATCAGTAGTTTGTTTGTCAATTAATTTGTCAAAATTTCTTTGATACCATTTTGTAAAACGAATTCCAATGTTTACATAAATGTCATTGTAAATATTTGTAACATCTAACTCTTTAAACAAACCCTCGTAAGTAGAGATTTTTTTTGTAGATAAATAATCGTCTATGCCTTTGTAATATTCACTACGAAAATACCTGGCAACTTTTGATATTTCTTTTCTTTCTGCAATATCAAGTTGATTCTCAAAGTTTTTTTGCCAATCTTGTTTGACTTTTTTAATTATTTGATTCCTCATTGTCTGAAATTCGTCTAGCCCAAGAAACCATTGATTTACCACCCCAAAGATTATAAGCTACATAGCCATTATCTTTCCAAGGCTCGTTTTTGTATTCTTCAGATATTTTAGCGTTTTCCTCGTGTCTTGCTAAAAAACTATTAATTCTTTTAACAGTATCTAAAGATAATGATTCACGACTTGCTAATTGATTAGCTCTTTCCCAACCAACTCTAGTTCCACCTTTAACAACATCTCTGCCGTATTTCTCTCTCCATTCTAACATTCTTCTTGCATTGTTAGTAGCACCTTGTGGATAATCATTATAGCTTTCAGCTTTTTGAGATGACTTACTTCTATTATATTCTTCGTGTGAACTAAATGGCATATAATATGTTTCGCCTTCAAATTCAAAAACGTGATAACCATCACCTCCTAATTCAATTGCTCTTTGTTCAGCCTCCCTTATTGTTGTGTATTTATCAGGACCTACTTCTGTTGCTTGTCTTTTTAGTAATGAACTAAAATCAATATTAACGCTTTTAGGTTCTTCTGGAATAACTAAATCTTGATTATCTAATGGTAAAAAAGTAGAAGGTATATAATAATCATTCATTTCTTCAGTATCTGTATCAGCACCATAACTCATTGCAGCTCTTTTCTCATTTGGAGTTAACCACCAGGCTTGTGTCATTTGATTTACCACTTTATCCATTTCTTCTTGAAGCTCTGGAATGTTTGTATAATCAAAATCAATATATAGTTTGTCTCCATATTGAGGAGTTAACCATCTGTTTAGCTCATCTTTAATTTTATTAAGTTCTGGTATTACAGAATTAACATAAAGAGATTTTTTTGCCTCATTCATATTATTGTAAGTAGATGAGTCTGTATTATTAAGTAATTGAACAGGCACGTTATAAATATTACATAAATCTTTAATACTTGCATTGTATTGCTCAATAAGAGATAAATCGGAAGCATTTAATCCAAAGTTTACCCAAGATAATTTTTTTGGTGTAATAATTACATCACCAGCATTATTAGCTCCTTGATACTGTTGTCTAAACTTATCTTTTAGCTGTCTTGCTTGTACTTCGTTTAAATCACCCTCATCACTCATTAAAACACCTCTAGCTGTTTGGTTTTGTAAATATCTTACTCCAGTAGTTAAGGCTTCATTGTTAGCATCTAAACTTCTTAACCCTGCTTTAAGTGGCGACATACCATAAAGGTGACTTCCAGTTCCATCATAATATGGGTTAAAATCTTTTATATGACAAACATCTTCAGCTTCAATTTTATATTCGCCATTATAATCAAGAGTATAATATTTAATTGGGTCAAATATTCCCCCACTGTTTATCTCTACGCTTTGAGACGGCAATACATAAAGTTCAGAGTATTTATTTTGATTTGGACCTGATTCTGGAGAAATACCATAGATGTATCTGTTACCAGTTAATTTTCCAAAGGCGACAACCTCTTGAAGCCAAGCGTTATAAGATTGAGCAGGATTAGGTCTGTTTAATAGCTGATGTAATTCTGTATCTTCAACTTCAACAAGCGCCTTCTTTTGTAGTATCTTGGATTGCAACATTGCATTAGAATTAAAGTTTCCACTTGTCATTGACTTGTATCTCTTTAACTCATTTTCATTTTTTACCTCATAAACCATAAATGGAATCGTTGAAGCTGTTTTTGTAATTAAATTAACAATTGAATATATTGTTGAGTTAAAACGATACCCCTTATTTATATAAGTATCGTCATTCTCTGGATTCCAAACAATAGAGTCCCCAAGGAAATTATAAATTGCTTTGTTAAAGTTTACATTAGTTTGTTGCGCGTTTTTAGAAACAAAATTTCTAAATCTATCTAGTATTGATGCCATCTATACATTTATTTTATTTTACAAAAATAATAATTAAATTACAAAGAAGTTTTGCTTCTTTCCATATTGAGAATAAACGCCATAACGAATGCTATCCATAGCGTGGTTAAACTTGTCTTTTGGCTTGTTTACAATTGTCCCATCTTTAAGTTCTTCCCAGTAATAATTATTATATTCTTTTATTATATTTTTTGATTCCTTGCTTACATAAATATCAAATTCCTTAAGTAAGCTAATTCCTGCATTTATAGAACCCTGTCCTTTAATTGCTGGTTTAATTAATAATCCATCTCTTTTTATTTGTTCAATAGATTTAGGTTCGGCAGCATCTGCATAAAATAAAACATCTTCATAACCTAACTTTTTAAAATACTCGACCAAATCTGAATTAGTCATTCCTTTTTTGTAAAGCAATTCGTGAATAAACAATTTATCATTTTTTTTAAAAATTAAAGTTGCTGCTGATTCATCATTGCTAAATCCAAAATCAAGTCCAATAACTGCTTCTGCTGCTGGGTCAAATTCTGGAAATTCATCGTAAGGTATGAAATTCCAATTATTAAATATTTGTCTGGCGCTATAAACTGCTTTTTGTCCTTCTCCATATACTCTCCAATAGTCAGGGTCTCTTTCTTTCATTCTCTCAATCTCAAACACTAAATCTTTGGAAAGGAATTTATTGTCTTTGTATGTTGTTATCCAGGTGTCACAATCTTCTCTAGGAATTATCTCATCATATATCCAGTGGACTGGGTCGGAAGGATTAAAGTCAAGAATTAGGAAATCAGTACATCTCATATTAATTTGCCTAAAATCTTCTATGTTTAATTCATTTGCTTCATTTAAAAAAGCAATGTTTCTTTTTCGCCCTCTAATTTTTTGTGGTTCATCTACAGATAAAAACTCAACTGTATGTTGGCCATAAATAAAAGTGTTCTCTGCTTTGTTGTGTGTGCCTTCAAAATATAAACCTGTTTGTTGAAGTATAAGAATAAAATCACGAAGAACTGAACCTTTAAGGGCTGGAAGTGTTTTTCTTATAATGGAAATAACTAAAGGCTCTTTTGAGGTCGTTAAAAGATAAGTTAGATATTGACAAGCTGCAAAAGTTTTACCGCTACGAGTACCGCCCTGATGTACTTTAAATCTTTTTTTGGAATTAATTAAATCGTAAAACTGTCTGTTACAATTTTGAGTTATTTTTCTTGACTCGGCTTCCATTCAATTAAAGTTGACTTTATACCGCCATCGTGTTTGATTTCCTGTCTTTCAACGTAACCTCTGTTTTTACCTTTTGTTTTTAAATAAAAAATAGTAGCTGAAGTATTACCACTTTGTATCTGTTTATGTAATTGACTTTCTGCAAAATCTAAAGCAATGTCCTGTATGTCTTTTACATTAGCTGCAAACTTTTTATCGTTCTTTAAATACTCATAAAAAGTGCTTCTTGCAATACCTACTTGTTTACAAGCAGTTGTAACAACACCCAAAGATTTCTCTAATGCTTCAATAATTGCTTTTTTAGTATGTCCGATTTTGTTTGATTTCATTCTACAAAATTAATAAAATAGGGAAACTAACAAAACCCTATTTAAAAGGTGTGCTTACCAGGATTTGACTAATAAGCTAAATATAAAGAACGAGTTTAGTTTTTTAAATATTCTTTACCATTAATTTTTATTTCAAGGTCAGGGTCGAGCTTTTGCATTCTATCAATAATCATTTGACAATATTTAGGGTCAAGTTCCATACCATAACAAGTTTTATCAAGTTGATGAGATGTCACTAAAATTGAACCACTTCCAAGATAAGGGTCTAAAATTAAATTATTTTCATTTTTTGAATGTCTTTTAGCATAATCAAAACACCATTTTATTATTTCTATTGGTTTTTGAGTTGGATGAATCTTGTTTTCTTTGTTTGCTGAAGCTCTTGAATATTCTTTTATTCTTAAAGCATTATTAAAAGAAGTCCAAGCCATTTCACCATCAGCTAAACTAAACCCTCGTTGTCCTTTATCCCAAATTAACCAGCCCATTGTTGGAGGTAAGTCATCGGTAAAATAATTCCCTCCCCATATTATTTGATTAGAAGTTATTTGACAAAAATAAATTAAAACACCTTTTTCAGGTTTATTCTTATCCCAATCTGGAGAATCATAAGATTTCCATCCATTTTTATCAGCTCCACCTTTACCATCGCCCTTACCTTTTAACATACCTCCATAATCAATACCATAAGGAGGGTCGGTTAGTAATAAATCAGCTTTTTTACCATTCATTAGTTTCTCTATTTGTGTTACATCAGTACTATCGCCACAAAGTAACCTATGTTCTCCTATTTCTATTAAATCACCTAATACAACATCAACTTGCAGCTCATCAGGTTCTTCATAATTATCTTCTTCAGCTTCTATATCTTCAAGAGGTATTTCAGGAATATCTAATCCCCAATCATATAAATCTTTTGCTTCCCATTCGTTTAATAATATATCCCAATCCCACTCACCAAAACCTGAATTATCTTTTATTATAAACTCATTCTTTTTTTCTTCGGACCAATCTTTAACTTGGTCAATCCAAATTTCTTTAAGTCCTGCTTTTTTACACGCCTTTAACCGCATATTACCACCAAGGACCATATAATTTTCATCAATTACAATTGGTCTTTTCTCTAACATTTCAGGAAAATCTTTTATTGATTTAACCAACCTGTCAAATTTAGAATCGTTTATATATCTTGGATTATTTTTATTAGGTATAACCTTTTGAATATCAATCTTTTGTTTCATTAATGCAATATAATAATTAATTTCTCCAAATTATAGATATTCCACAAAAACCTAGAAATATTTGTATCATACTTTCATCTTCTTCTGCTTGTTCATCTTCAAATGTATCCATATCGGAATTCCAATAAGAAATACCAAATACAAGACCATACATTGGAAAGAACATTATTTCCCAGTTCATATTGCAAAATTACTAATTAAAAAGGAATATTATCTTTTATTACTTCAAATCGTTGTTTGTGTTTATCAATTGATTTATATACACCTCCATTATTAAAATCAGGTGCAATCATAAAATCGCCTTGTTTACCATTTTCTTTTCTTTTTACTTTTTGAACATATATACTCACACTGTCAGAGCCATAAATTGTTTTTTGCCCAATATTTCTATAAACAGTAATACAATTATATGCTTTGTTAAAGAAGTCACTTGACTGGGAAATGTCATAAGGATTAGGTACTCTGTATTTGCCCTCATTAGATTCCATTTTTCTAGGGTGAGCGACTAAAAATAAGTGTGTTTTAGTTTGTTGGCAGAACTGTGTTATTTCAGATAATAGTTTACCTACATAGGTAAAATCTTTTTGTTGTGAATGGTCAAGCATATTCCAAGGGTCAATAACACAAATATTAATTCCGTTAGTAAATACTAGCTGTTTAAATTTATCGAGTATTGATTTAAGTGATAAATTATTTAAATCTATTTTAACAAAGTAAAAATGCTCTTTAATAAAATCCTTTGTATTGTTAAGAGTATCGTTATCACAATCTCTTTCATTTAGTTTATTCGCTATTCTTTTTATATGAGCCTCATAAGGATAAGATTCAGGAGTAAACATTCCAATTCTAAAATTTTGATTTGTTGCAAGATTAACACAAACTTGGTCTATCCAATCGGACTTTCCAGCATTAGGTATTCCAGTTACAACACTCCATTCGCCCATAGATATATTAATATATTCTTTAGAGTCTCCTATTTTAATATCATAATTTTTAATTCCATTGTCGTTAAAATTTAAAACATTGTCCCATATATCATCTATGTTTACTATTCCTTCAACTGGAAAAGACTTTGGATTATTTAATATTTCTCGAAGTTCGGTGTGACCTTTACTAACTAATATTTCATTAGCGTCTTTAAACTCTCCAAACTCTATGTATTTACATCGGTGTTGTCCAAATCTTCTTGCAAGTTCATTTCGTAATTGTAGTCCTGCCTGGTCATTATCGGTACATAAAACAATACATTCTTTCTTTTCAAAATACTCATAGCAATTATCTAA
>Ga0208898_1001194_pt1 | contig 17602 bp, 13 predicted proteins | sample VirMetDEL_Mar_4_FD_184513 | JGI IMG/M metagenome (GOLD analysis project Ga0208898, IMG submission 184513) | Aqueous microbial communities from the Delaware River and Bay under freshwater to marine salinity gradient to study organic matter... | ecosystem: Environmental > Aquatic > Marine >...
TGCTATACGCGTTGCTATGCACGCTACGCTGCGCTCCGCTCCGCTGCGTCGTGTATCGTATCTGCAAACCAATACCTGGATCCCTGAACCAAATCCCGGAACAGTATCAGTAAACCTTAGTAAAGCCGTAACCGGAAACCCGAAACCGTAAACCGAAATCGTAAAACAACACGGGGACTGGGGAAAATAATTTGGTTTTTGTTTTGGCGGTAGCCTTTATATTGCTATATACAACCCAAAAGTTCCATATATCTAACAACAAAAAAAATGTGACATTAGGTACTTAATTAAGTATTTAATAATAGGCAAATGTCACGTAATTATATGGGTATGGGAGCACAAAAATTATCAAGAACCGCTGCGGCTGCAAAAAAGGCTAGAGATTTGGCTTATGCAAAGACTGATCGTCGTACAAAAATGCGTGCGGAGAATCAGAGAAAGCGTCGTGCGGCTAAAAAAGCCGGTAAGGACATTGATGGCAAGGATTATGATCACAATTCTAAGCGTTTTGTGAGTGTAAAAACCAATCGCGGGGGCCACGGGATGGGTACGAAAAAATATAACACCAAATAATTTGTAAAAAACGCGCTTTGCGCGTGATTATTATATAAAAACCAAGTTAAACTTAAAACCAAAACCATGACATTTTATTACAAAACCACATCGTGGAGTAATTCTTCACCTGTGAACCAAAAAACCGTTGATTTTTACAAGCATTTAGCCGATAAAAGCAACTGGCGAATTGTTGAACTACCAAATGGGTTCTTTCAGACCGAGTTTAAGGACATCGAAACACAGGAATGGCGTGATGTTACGCGCCGGGAGTCCATTGAAGCCGCAGAACGGGCAATTGACAAGAGCATTGAGCACTATGAGTACAAATTGCAGTTTGTAAACGGACCAAAAGTGGTAAAAACATTCGAAAAGTAATTCAAATCAAAATTTAATTAAATGGAATTTAATAATCCAAGCCTTATTGTAAAAGATTTGGCGTTTGGCAGTGATGCCAGAGAGAAAGTAATTAGCGGTGTTACCAAATTAGCGCGCGCTGTTCGTTCAACCTTAGGAGCCTCAGGACAATGCGTTGTTTATGAGGATGCCATGGGCAATCCGGTGATAACAAAAGACGGAGTAACCGTTGCGGAAAGCGTAGTCTTATACGATCCGGTTGAGAACATTGGTGCAACGCTTATAAAGGAAGCCGCAAAGAATACAGTGAAAGAGGCAGGGGATGGTACCACAACGGCTACTGTCCTCGCTCATTCACTATTAAAGAGTGCTAATTACGAATTAAAAGGCCATACCGTACGTGAATTAAAAGACGGTATATATAAAGCACAGGACAAAGTATTACGGCTACTAGACAAGCACGCCATACCGGTCACCGGCGATATGCTTAACTCGGTAGCGACCATCAGCTGCAATAATGATGTCGAACTCGGCGCAGTAATAGGCGAGGCATACGCGAGAGTCGGAAAGGACGGAGTTGTGCTGATGGAAGAATCTGATACAGAAGAAACATACGTCGAGTTTGTTGACGGCGCCCAGGTTGAGTCTGGTTTAAAGTCACAACATCTGGCCACAGACAAAGACAAGGGCGTTTGCGTACTTGACAACCCGTATGTACTTATTGTTGATTCACCAATACCTAATATACGTAAAATACAAAGCGTATTAGAGTTTGTGATTAAGAATAACGCTTCATTGCTTATTGTAGCATCGGTAGAACAACAACCAATGGCTACGCTTATTGCAAACAAAGTAAAGGGTAATATTAAAGTAAATATTATTGATCCTCCGGGCTTTGGCCCAACCCGTCGTGACACGGTCGAAGACCTGGCATTTTTGACGGGCGCCAAAATTATGTCGGAAGAGCTAGGTGATGATTTAGACCTCATCCAGCCAGATGTACTTGGTAGAGTTACCAAATCGGTAACTGACGCTACAAATACGGTTTTACAGATTGATGACTTAGGTATTGATTTGGACGAACGTATTAAACTGGTTGAAGACAGAATTAAAAACGAAACAAACGGCTATCTTAAGAAAAAACACGAAGCACGGCTTGCAATGCTCAACGGGGCAGTAGCGGTTGTAAAAGTATCAGGTCAATCTAAGATTGAAATGAAAGAAAAGAAAGATCGTGTTGAAGATGCCATATATGCAGTTAAGGCTGCATTAAAAGAAGGTATTGTGCCAGGAGGCGGTATAGCGCTCTTAAATGCATCACTTAAGCTTAGCGATAGTAATATAGGTGAAAGTGTCTTAAAAGAGGCCATACGCGCTCCATTTGAGACCATACTAGCCAATGCTGGTTTGCCTGTGCCGGATGATGTAAACTTTGGTAAAAACAAAGGTATTGATGTGGTAAGTGGTAAAACCATTAATATGGTACGCCACGGAATTATCGACCCTGTCTTGGTAACGAAGACCGCTTTAAAAAATGCAGTTAGTGTTGCTACAACTATATTGTCTGCAGATTGTGTAATTAATAACATGCGTTTAGATGAAAGCAATTAATTATTACATAATAGTAGAGAAGATAAAAGAGGAGCCGAAAAAAGTAGGCGGACTCGAATTGACCGAATCACAGAATAGTGACATTAGGTACTTAAAGGCAAAAGTAATTTCTACTGGTAATTTGGTAGAGGGTATTGCAGACGGCGATATTGTTTGGTATGACAAACACGCTGGGCACGGAATACAATTTAACGAAAAACTTTATTATGTGCTAAAAGCAGGTGATATTGTAATTGTAGAATGAGATTAACAGCTGATGACCTAAAAGAAATAAATCTATTTAAGTATTACAGGCTCGTTAGAAAATGGGCCTGTAAAACTTATGGGTTAAAGGATGCAGATCTTGAGTTACTTATATTTTTAGACTGCCAAGGTCATTTTACAATACAAGGTTTTAAAGACGGTGAATATATACATTCATGGGATAAAAACCGCTGGGAGCGTCTCCGCCGCGATGGTTGGATAGATGTTTGGCGCCACCGGAATCGCACTTCAATTAAATACAGTATATTCAAAACATCGTTCAAGTGTCAGCTTATGATAAAGCGTATTTACCGCATATTATTAGCTGAAGAAGATATTCCTACTACTGAATCAAACATTTTTTATAAGAACAAGACATATACGGATAAAGTCTTTAATAAGGCTATAGACGATATGATTAAAGACAAAAACAGATGAACATTCCAATTACATCACGTATTAAGCGCGCAGGAAAAAAAGGATGCGGCTGTGGCTGCGATTGCCAATGCGGAAAAACCCCTGCAAAAAAAGCATTAGTAGGTAACCAAAAAGAATTGCCTATAGCTATACAAGAAGAAATTCTAGCTGCACCGGAAACTGCTGCTAAAATGTGGGGACCTGCAAAACGCAAATATGGAGCTGACGCTGTTGCTAAAAAACGCGGCTGCGGTATGAAATATTAATATGTCGTTTAAGTTAAAGAGCAAAGGAGAAATACTCGGCATTAACGAAGAACTATCTACATATAACCATCCGGTGTTTGAAAAAAACTTAGGGGAAAATATCATTGCAGAAGCCAACCGCGACGGCACCACATTTGTAAATAAAAATGCATCAATGGTACAAAAGCAAGATGCTATTGCTCATGAAAATGTTCATCATTGCCAAATGCAGCAAGGGCGCTTACAATATACAGATGATACCGTTATGTGGAAAAAAAATCCAACTGACCGTATGCGAGTATACCACAGAGACCAAGGCGTTTTAACCGAAGAGGGATCGCCAGCAAATAAAGAAATAGAAGGATCACCTGCTTTAGAATGGGAAAAAGAAGCAGATAAATTATCATAATTATGGGAAGTAAACCAATTACAGCAATTGCTAAGATGAAAAGCTACGAAAACACTGTAGCTAAAAAACTAGGAGATCCAACAGATCCGCCAAAATCTGTAGAAGAAGATGTGCGTGATGAAAACAGCAATGATTTATTGCGAGGAAGTGCATCATTTTCATTTGGCCCAGATAAAGTAACTATTGATCGCCAAGAAAAAACAAGAAATCTAAGGGATAGTGATGTTTGGAACACAAACAGAAATAATGTTCAACAAAAATACGCTGATTTTAAAAGTTATCAAACCGCTGCTGAAACATATAGAAATGAGCAGGGCGATTCTTTTACTCCTGCGCAAATCGGGACTGGCGAATTTACAGAAATTGTAAATAGACAACCAGGCGATTTATTAGCTAAATATGCTTACAAGCCACAAGTAAGAGAAGCTGATACATTTACAATTCGCCAATCACGTAGACAAGACCGAGATGTTCGCGCTACTAAAAGAAGATTAGACAGAGCTATAAAGAAAGGAAGCCAAGCTGAAATTACTGCATTGCAAGCAAAATACGATAGAAAACTAAAAGAACAAACAGAAGGGGTAAATCCATATAATACAAGAAGATCAAAAGAAAATATAAAAGCACCAGAGGGAACCCAAACAAAGAGTGAATTTGAAAGCAGATTTGGTGGTAATAATATGGGAATACAAGAAATTAAATCTTTTACTCCAGGCGATATAACTTTTTCTACGCCAACAATGCCATCATCAAACCGCACTGCTAGTGATTTTACAGGTAGCGGGTCGTATTTAAATAGAGGTGCGCGAGTAACTAACGAGCAGCAATTGCAGAATTTTTTTAACTTACACGATAGTGCTGTAAGCGGCAACGAAGGAAATTTGTGGAATCTTAAAGGGATGCCAAAGAAAGGTAATGTAAATCGTGGCTATAAAATGGGTGGCTACGGAACTAAAAATAAATGATCATGGCTTACGAACAACTAAACTCACCGTTTCCAAAACTACGCAAAACCACTAAAGGTAAAGGCCGTCATTTCCTAACCGCCAAAGAAGGTGCTGGAATGACTGAAGCCGGGCGTAAAGCTTATAATAAAGAAACTGGCGGTAATTTAAAAGCGCCTCAGCCAGGCGGCGGAAAGCGTCGTACTTCATATTGTGCTCGTTCAAAAGGGCAAATGGAGATGCACAATATTAACTGTAGTAAAACTCCAGACAAAAGAATCTGTGCGGCTCGTCGTCGCTGGAAATGCTAAACTATGAGTAAGAAACCTTTTAAAGAGACTGCGGTAGGTAAGTTTTTACTTAAAAAGCTACCAGGCGTCGTAACAGACGTATTACCAGATAAAGGTGTTCTCGGCATTGTAAAAAACCTTATTGACAGTGATGAATCTATATCGTCTGAAGAAAAGGCAAAACTAAAAAAAGAATTGTACGAAATAGAGGTTGCTGATCGTGATAGTGCAAGACAAAGAGAAGTAGAGGTTAAAAAAGCCGGAGGCCAAGACTGGATGATGTTCATCACCGGTATTATTGGTCTTCTTTCTTTTGTTTTTATGATTTATGCCGTTGTATATATTCCTTCGGTTTCTGAAAATGATTTATTTGTACATTTAATGGGAATGATAGAAGGGGTGGTCATTTCAAATATATTTGCATACTACTACGGAACCTCATCAGATAAGAAGTAATGGCTAGAATAAGTACCTACGCAATTGACAATAATGTTACGTCCCAAGATAAGTGGATAGGTACAGACAGCAATGGAAGTGTTACTAAAAACTTCACACCGCAGGGTGTTGCTGATTGGATCAATGCTGCTGGTTCAGTTGGAGTCGCCGGGCAAATAACTTTTAGATTTCAGTCTGACCTTACTTATGGTAGATCTAGTGGAACAATTTCATTTGATGCTGGTGGCGGCAATCTGACAAACTTTTCTGATGTTACAACATTAAAATTTAGCAAATATAACTCTGGCAGTGATATTGCTATTAATTTTTTAAATACGTTAATAGATGAATATGTTCTGCTGTGTAAAACAGATGATGTAAACAATTTTGGTATATACAAGATTACGGCAATTGATCCTGATCTGGATGAACCGGATTTTCATGATATAACGTTTACATTTATTGCAGCAAACGGCAATTTAGAAAAAGATGAATATTATTCTATAATTGCATGGCCTTACAATAAAGGCGAAACGAACGATAAACATTATGTGCATAATCAAAATTCAGCCAGTATTGAGTGGCTTGTGACGCATAATTTAAATAAGTATCCATCGGTTAGTGTTACTTTGTCTACAGGCAGACAAGGTATTGCTGGCGTAGATTATATAAACGAAAACACATTAAAAATAACTTTAATTGCTGCTGAGAGTGGCAAAGCATATCTAAACTAACAACACATGGCTATTCCCTTTTTAAATCACTTAGACTTACGCAGCGTATCGGAATTAAGAAACGCGCTGTTACACTTAACAACAGAGGCATCTGCAACAGATGTAGAAGGTAAAATTATTTATGATACTGGTACAAACAGTCTTAAATATTATAATGGTTCTGTATGGGTTAATCTTGATGGATCAGGTGATATATCTTCTGTAACTGCCGGAGCTGGTTTAACAGGTGGTGGATCAGACGGAGCAGTAACACTCAATGTTGGTCAGGGTAATGGTATTGTTGTAGCAGCGGATACTGTATCTCACGCGGATACTTCTAGCGTAAGTGATTTATCACCAAGCTCACGTACTTATATTACTGGGCTTACTTTTGACACATATGGTCACGTACAAACCATTAGTACGGGTACAGAAACAGTTGTTGATACAGATAGATATGTAAATAGCGCTTCATTTAATACCGGTACTGGTGTTTTAACTCTTACAAGAGCTGGTAGTGATACAGCTACTGTTACAGTTGATTTAGATGGGCGTTACCAACCAGCAGGTTCATATGACAACTATGTATCTTGGACAATTCAAGATGGCGATACAACGTCTTATCCAATTACTTCCGGTGATACATTACAAATTGCAAGCGGTACGGAAATTATTTCTAATTTTACTGCTGATGACGTATTAACTATTAGCCACGCTAATGTTACGCGTTCAAATACAAGTGACAGCTCATCTCCAACATCTGGTGGTAATATTTCTGTAATTGATTCGATTACAACAAATGCTCGAGGTCACGTTACGGCAGTTAACACAAAAACAATCACATTGCCGGTTGACGCTGATGTTGATGTTAGTGTATCAAACCTTGTAACTCGTTTAGGACAGATTACGGGCAATGCTACAATTGGGGGCGCTTCCTCAACTATTACAGTTCCTGGAGATTTAGTTGTAACAGGTACAACAACAACCAATAATGTTGAAGTTGTTTCTACGTCTAACGGTGTAATTTTTGAAGGTAATGCTGCTGATGAAAACGAAGGTACTTTATTAGCTGGTACTCTTACTGCAGATAGAGTATATACATTACCCGATGCAACTGGAACTGTTGCTTTAACATCAGATATTGGTAATGGAACACTTACTGTTCAAGGCACAGGTGCTTTAGGCGGTACAGGAACATTCACCGCTAATCAATCTGGTAATACTACAATTAGTATTTCTCACGACGATACCTCAACACAGGCTTCAGTAGATAACTCAGGGCTTACAGTTATTCAAGATGTAACTCTTGATACTTATGGTCACGTTACTGGTCTTGGGTCTGCTAACTTAACAAGTGGTATTGACGGCAGAATTACTGCAAGACAATATTCAGCTACTATTACTGATACAGCTACAGTAACTCATAGTTTAGGAACTAGAGATGTAATTGTACAACTTTATGATGTAACAACTTATGATACGGTTTATGCTGGTGTAGAAAGAACTTCTACAAATGCAATTGATGTTACATTTGCATCAACACCAACAAACTCTATTAGAGTATTGGTACAAAAGATAGGTTAATAACCAAATATAATTAAATGGCAAATCGCTTTCTTAATAACATAAGAATAAACGATGAGTACACTCTGCCCTCAACGGATGGAGATGCTAATCAGATAATTCAAACAGACGGTGCTGGTAATTTATCATTTGTAGACTTAAGCGCTGTTGAAGGTGCGCAGTCAAACTTAGTATACTTTGATGTAAAGAACTCTTCTGGTTCTACTATAAACAAAGGGAAAGGTGTGATGGCCGTTGGAACAGATGGAAACTCTGGTCATATTCTTATTGATGAGATGGTTGCCGATGGAACGGTAGAGCCTAAATATTTTCTTGGGGTCTTAGAGACAACGGTAGCTAACGGCGGTTTTGCTAGAGTAATATCATTTGGGCAGCTTGATCAGTTTAATACAACGGGTCAAAATGGCGAGACCTGGAATGATGGACAAATATTATGGTGTGATCCTGATAGCCCTGGAGATTTTACAATAACAGAACCTGACGGCCCAAACGTTAAGATAGCTGCTGCCTTTATATTAAACTCGTCTACAAACGGAAAGATACAGGTAAGGGTACAAGCTAACGAGGGTATACACGACCTGCACGACACAAAGATAACGTCGCAGGTAGATGGTGACGTATTAGTTTGGGATAACACTACAGGTGTATGGTTCAATGACAGTACGTTAAATGTAGACTATACTAATGGTAGAGTAGGTATTGGGACAACTAGTCCTGAAACTAATTTACAGATTGGTGAAGGCACTGGAACGCAAAGACTTTTACTTTATGGAGCTAATTCATTAAATACATCATCTGAAATAATACTTGCTGATGCAAGTATTGGTCCTGCTGTTTATAGGTACGGTGCAGGTATTCGATTTGATTCAAATAGCAATATATTATCATTAAGATCTTTTTTTGATGGATCTGCTTCTCAAGATGTTTCTTTTATTGATTTATACAGAAACACAGCTGTTGAAAACACTCCTATAAGAATTAATTACGACACTAGTTTTTCTGGCAACGTTGGCATCGGGACGACTAGTCCTAGTGCTAAATTAGAAGTTGATCTAAACTCATCAAATTCTTACAATTCTGCAACATTGACTACACCAGTTGTAGCTGTAGCTAACAGAAACTCAAGCAATGTAAACAATCAAGCTGCTGGTCTTCACTTGTATGCTACAGGTTGGGCTGGAAGTACAACAGGTGTTATTTCTTTAAATGCCATTCAGATTGGTGGTAATTCTAGTACAGCTGACTTCGCTATTCAAACTAGGAATAATGGGACTTACGCTGAGAAGTTTAGACTTACAGCAGCAGGAAACGTCGGGATCGGGACGGCTAGTCCTGGGGCTAAGTTGGAAGTAAATACTAGTGTTGAAAATGACGGAATAAGATTAATAGGATCCTCAGTTAACACTAGGTTGACAATAGAAAATTCAGGGGCACCCACAGGTAATAGAGTTATGTCTATTACAAATAATTCTAGCGTCCCAGGGTTAATTATTCAAAGACTAAATAACGACTACACTTTTTCTAGCAATTTATTAAGAATTACTCCTGACGGCAACGTCGGAATCGGGACGAATAGTCCGCAGGTAAAATTAGAAACAAGAGGAACCGCAAGTAATACAATTTCATCAACAACAGCTGTTTCTAAAATAGTTGGAAACGTTGGTGCAGGTTCTGTCGGTTTATATTCTGGCTCACTTGCTGGGTCTCCTACTTATGGAACTTGGATTCAATCAATGAGAGAAACTGACAATTTAGCTTTTCAATTATTGTTAAATCCAAACGGCGGCAACGTAGGTATCGGAACGACTAGTCCTAATACTAAGTTACACGTAGCTGGGATAGTTCAAGTAACTGAAAGTGGAAATACTGCTTTTTATGGAGGTAATTACGTTAGAGTGTTTGGTGATCAAAATTACGGATTTAGAAACACTGGTGGTGCTTACATAGCAAACATATCAATGAGCGGAAACTCATATTTTAACGGAGGCAACGTCGGTATCGGGACAACTAACCCACAGGCTAAGCTTCAGGTTAATGGTATAACTAACAGTGTTGGTTTTCAAACGGAGCAATCAAACGCAACTTATAATCTGCTATCAAGAGATTCAGCAGGGAATCCAGCTCTTTATGTGCAGTCTGCTAATAGCGACACAAATCAACCTATAGCTAAGTTTTTTTCCGGCAACGCTAGTCCTAATCAAGGATCGTTGGTTCTTAATGTAGGTAAAGATAAATCCTACTTTACAAACACTAACGTTGGAATCGGGACTACTAGTCCTGAAAAAGACCTTCATATTTCTTCAGCAGAACCAACAATAAGACTTCAAGATTCAGATGGTTCCAATCAGTGGGGGCAAGTAAGACAAACAAATGCTAATTTAGTGTTTACTGTTAGAAACGGCACTTCTAACGGTCAAATGAATTTCCAAACATTCGACGGAACAACAACAGTAAATACAGTAACACTTAAAACAGGTAATCAAGTACAATTTAATCAATACGGTTTAGGCACGTATACAGGTACGGCGACACAGCGTCTCGCCGTAGACTCTAGCGGTAATGTTATAGAGATACCAATCGGATCAGGGCCAGTAGATGGAAGCGGTACAGCTAACTACGTAACCAAGTGGAGTGATGCTGACACGATTACAAATTCTGTAATTTATGATAATGGGACTAACGTCGGGATTGGAACCACTAGTCCCACGCAGAAGCTTGATGTTAATGGAAATATAAGACTATCTTCAGATGCTCCTACTATCGTCGCTACTTCAACTAATAATGCCTCTGGTTTAAGATACAATACAACAGGCACCGCTAGTGACACTCATAGATTTCAGTATAATGGAGCTACGCAATTAAACATAAAAAGCTCAGGCAACGTCGGTATCGGAACGACTAGTCCAGCGCAAAAGCTACACGTTGTTGGAAATGGAAGATTTACAGGTGGCTTTTTCGACGTAGGACACGGAGTATCAACTGAAGAAGTAGCCTTAAGCATAGGTAATTCTAGAACAGATAATGGATATGCATATATTGATTTAATTGGCGACACCACCTATACGGACTATGCCTTAAGAATTATTAGAGGAAATACAGGACCAAATACTATTTCTCAAATTAATCACAGAGGTACTGGAGATTTTGAGATTAGAACCACAGACGCAGCAAATATTACTTTTGACACAGCAAGCTTGGAGCGATTGAGAATTACTTCCTCCGGCAACGTCGGGATCGGGACGACCTCACCTACTACTAAATTAGATATATTAAGAGCAACGGGAGCTCCTAGTTTAACTGCTGATAATGGCGCTTTTACTATCTCAGATACTTTTGTTGGGGCGCAAATGGGTTCTATCCCTACATCACCGTATACGTTTTGGATACAAGGCAAGGATAGGAGAAATAATGGTGGGTCATTCCCAATTTCATTAAATCCAGTTGGCGGTAACGTTGGGATTGGGACGACTAGCCCTAGTGAGAAGTTAGAGGTTGCAGGAAATGTAAAACTCAACTCAGGAGCTTTGATTATATCAGGTACTCCTGCAGGCCAAGGTGCTGAAACAAGGTACATAAGTGGAGCAGCCACTACAAACGACCTTTGGTTTAATGTACCTACTAATGGTAGATACAGGTTTGCTGTAGCGGACTCTCAAAAAGTTGAAATAACATCTGCAGGAAACGTCGGGATCGGAACGACTAGTCCTGCTACTAAGTTACATGTTAACGGTGATATTGGCGCATACACTTCTGATTGGGTAGCCACTACTTCTGGCTCTAGGTTATTGATGAAAACGTTTGCTAGTACAGGAGACACATATTCATTAATTCAAGCACAAGATATTGGAGGTAACAGTAACAATGCTTTAGTTTTGCAGCCTTATGGAGACAACGTCGGTATCGGAACGACCACCCCGGCACAAAAACTCCACGTTTCAGGTAATGCTAGGGTAACGGGTGCATACTACGATTCAAATAACTCTCCTGGAACTAGCGGCCAGGTTCTGTCTTCTACTGCCACGGGTACTGATTGGGTGTCACTATCTGAAATATCAGGTGTAGATGGAACAGGTACGGCTAATTATGTGGCTAAGTGGAGTGACACAGATACGATTACTGATTCTGTTATTTATGACACTGGAACTAACGTTGGTATTGGGACGACTGTGCCCGATGCTAAATTACAAGTTGTACGATCTGCGGCGTTACCAAATGGCACAAATAGTGACTCAGGAAACTGGATAGAATCAGCGGCATTTAGGATAACAAGTGGTAATAATGGATTGTCTGTAGGTGTTGACAATGTTTCTAATTCTAGAACATCGTGGATCCAGTCCGGGCATAGAGATACGCAATATGCATCCTCTTTAAGTGATTCAGAATTATTATTACAACCGCTAGGCGGCAACGTTGGGATTGGGACGGCTAGTCCTAACCAAAAATTACATATTTCGGGTAATGTTAGGATTGATGATGGATATACCTTAAGCTGGGGAGCTGATACAACTAAGATAGCTGGGAACAGTTCAAATAATACTCTGTCTTTAAAAACATCAAGCACGGATAGACTTTATATAAATTCCTCAGGCAACATTGGGATTGGTACGACCAGTCCTGAAGAATTACTTCATATTAAAAATGGGGACGTTGGGGTTACACCTTATGATTTAGGAACAGGGCTAAATATAGAAGGCACAACCTCCAATGTTGGAATTAATATAATTTCTAGTAATACTGGCCAAGGAAGAATTTACTTTGCTTCGCCGTCCAGCAATACTGCGGGGGCTATAGAATATAATCATGACGCTACTCTTAGTAATGGTTTTATGAAATTTAGGACTGGCAATTCTGAAAGAATGCGGATTGACGGTTCTGGCAACGTTGGGATTGGTACGACTAACCCGCAAGCACAACTACAAATAGATACACCTGAAACTAACGGCGCGGGTCAAGGGCTTAGAATTAATAGGCCATCAGCTGGGACTCATTATCACTCAGTAGAGTTTGCTACAAATGGAACTGTAGATTGGTCTGTGGGTCAAAACAGTAACGATGCTTTTGAAATATATGAAGATGGGGTTGCTGTATTAACAAGATTTACTATAAAAGAAGGCGGCAACGTCGGGATTGGGACGACTAGTCCACAAAGCAGACTTGAGGTTGTAAGTACTATTCCATCATCTATACCTGCACTGGGGCTAGATTCTAATCTTTTTCAAGTAGGTGGAGGTACTTATGGAACAATGTTCGGGTCCATAAGTAATGGCAATGGTTATATTCAGCAGCAAAGATTTGATGGAACAGCCACCGCTTATAGTTTATTGCTACAGCCAAACGGGGGTAACGTTGGTATTGGAACACCTAGTCCTCAATTTAAGCTTGACATAGATGGTGGGGCAGCAGTCCCATTAAGATTAAATAGTACTGCTGATTATCAATTAAAATTAACTTCTTCTGATTCGTGGACAGGTATTGAGTTTGATGATGGAGCAGCGTCTGCAGCAGATCATATTTGGCACAATGGGCAAAATCAAACTTTTGCCTTTGGAGGTGGAGGTAGTAATGTTTCTGGAAAAAAACTTCATGTACACGGAGCGACAACTATAGGTAGCGGTTTAGCATCAACAGCCGCTCCAACAAATGGTCTTTTAGTTGAGGGCAACGTCGGTATTGGGACTACTAGTCCTGGTTTTAAACTATCCGTTGCAATGGACGGGGATACCTATAGCGCAGACTTTTACCAAAGTAATAGCGGAACAGACAAATACAATGCCATTCGTGTAAGAGGTGCAATGACTAGTGCGGTTGGATACTATGGCATTGGTGGCTCGACTGCAGGCAATCCTGCATTTAGAGATGCCTTTGTAGTTGGAACGCAGTCAGCGCATAGTTTTAATTTAGCAACTAACGATACTGCTAGAATGACTATTACTAGCAGCGGAAACGTCGGGATTGGAGAGACTAATCCTGGGGCTAAGTTAGAGGTAAACGGAAATATCAAATTAAGCAGTACGGTTGGCTCTACAGCAACACCAAGCAATATCTGGTTAGGTAATGATTATAGTAATGGGCAAACTAGAGACAAATTAAAGATATATCTGTATAATTCTGGAACTGAACAATATGGGTTTTCTGTAGGTAACCAAGGAGATGTTCAATATCATTCAAATCAAACACACGATTTTTATGTAGACAATTCTTTTAAAGTAAGAATTGACTCTTCGGGCAACGTTGGGATTGGAACCACTAGCCCTGGGGCCAAGCTAACGGTTGCTGGTTCTGCTATTTCTATTTCAAATGGCTGGACAGGAAACCACGATATTTTATTTGTTGGGGGTTCAGCAAGTAGTACAGGGAGCGCTAACCAAACTGCCGCAAGAATTAGAAGTACAGCATCTGTTCCAGGCGGGCTCGCTGTTGGAGATTTGCTTTTTACAGTGAACAGCGGTGATGCATTTGTTGACGCATTATACATTAAAGAAGACGGCAACGTTGGGATTGGAACCACTAGTCCCGACCAGCTATTAGTAGTAGCTGATTCCTCAACAAATGCAGAAAGAGGAATTATTATAAGAAACTCTCATGGCGATACATCTGCAGACGCTTCTTTACGTATAGATGGATACGCTGGTTCATTTATAGATTTCTATAGAAACTCTGGACTTCGTTGGAAATTTAATAGAGTAGCATTCTCTGACGACTTTAAAATCTCAGCCGCTGGAGCTGGCGGAGCTGGAGATGTAATGTATTTTGATTACAACACAGGAAACGTAGGTATTGGAACAACTACACCTTCATCTAAACTTCAAGTCGCTGGCGGTGTACAGATGGCTGACGACACAGATACAGCTTCGGCATCTAAAGTAGGGACACTAAGGTATAGAGCAGACGCAAACAATAGCTATGTAGATATGTGTATGCAGACTGGAGCATCGACATACGAGTGGATTAATATAGTACAAAACAACTGGTAAATGAGTAAAAAATATATCACCGACGTTATAAAGATTGACGGTCAACTACTAGACGGTAACGGCTCCGCAGGAACATCTGGGCAGGTTCTATCATCCACAGGCACAGCCACAGACTGGGTATCCTTGAGTGAAATATCTGGAGTGGATGGAACAGGCACGGCTAACACTGTAGCTATGTGGAGTGACTCTGATACGATTACAGATGCGCCTATAACCATAAGTGGTAATGATGCTACTTTTTCAGGGAGTGTAACAGCAGCAAATTTATTTTTAGGAAGTTCTTCAGTTAGAGTTTCACCGGGAGGAAGTGGTGAACTTGGATTAAATTATAATACTGGAGCAACTGGTAGTTTAGTTTGGTATGCTGGTACAACTTCTTCTAAGTTTAGTGTAACTAACGCAGGTAATGCAACTTTTGCAGGAACTATAGCGGTACAAGGTACGGGTGATTCTTATTTTACAGGCAACGTCGGGATTGGAGAGACTAATCCTTTGGAAAAATTACACGTTAACGGGGGGAATGTATTAATTCAAGGAGGTCCATCAACCACTTCTCAAAGTGAATTAGGGTTTACTAATGCTTTTGATACGGCATTTATTAGAAGTAGGTATACTAATCCAAGTGCGACTACGGAAACATATTTAGCATTTCATACAAATACTGCAGGCGATAACAACGGTACAGTAGCGGAACAAATGCGTATTGCAGGTAATAAAGTAGGAATTGGGACAACTAATCCTTCATATAAATTAGATGTAAAAGGGGGCGGTGGTTTTAACGATATATTAAACTTATCTGGAGCGCAGCCGAGGTTCCTGCTAATTGAAACTGATACAACAGATACAAATTACGAAATATTAGTTTCAGGCGGAACTTTATTTTTTAGAACAACCAATGATGCTATTACAAGTTTTTCAAATAAGCTTTCTTTAACTCAAGCTGGAGTCCTTACTCTTAATGGATATGGTGCTGGTATTCTTACAACAAACGCAAGCGGACAAGTATCAGTAGATACTACTACGTATATTCCCACTACAGATTACAATGATTTTGTAAATGTTGCTGGCGATACAATGACTGGCGTATTAACTATTTTAAATTCTAGCGATCCAAAATTAATACTCCAAACCTCTCCAGGAGATAGTAGCGATTGGAATTATATAAATTTTGTTGGCAGAGATACGGTTCGAGACGGGTATATTGGTACAGAATTCAGCGGAGATATGAGGGTGTATTCTGATAAAAATACTTCCAGCGTTGAATTAACCGCTAATGGTATTATTTTAAATGGTGGCGATGTTGGTATTGGAGCGACTAGTCCTGAAAACAAACTACACGTTCAACAGCCTTCTGCATATACAGGCATACATACAACAGCGGGTATTAGAGTAAAATCAGATGCAGCTAGTTCTATTGGAAGTTATCACGGAACTATAGCTTTATCAAGGGGTACAGGTTCAGTAGCAATTTCAGCAGTTCAAGAAGCTACTGATAGTGACGTGATGGGTATGGCATTTTTTACACATCCATCAGCCACAGGAGGCGATGCTTCTGTAGAGCAAATGCGTATTGACGCAGACGGCAACGTTGGGATCGGAACGACTTCCATAGACGAAAAATTGCATTTATATAATAATGGGGATGTGGGAATAAGATTGCAAAATCAAGCCGACACATCTGGCAATACTTGGAGATTATGGCAGGACAACTGGAACGGGGCTAGTAGTTTTACATTTAATATAGATTATGGTTCAACCAATATTATTACTGCACTAACCAATGGCCGTGTCGGAATTGGGACGGATAATCCTGGGGCTAGACTTCAAATAGCCGGTAGTGACAGCTTTAATGCTCTTAAAATAACCGACTCAGGTAACGGTGACGGGTTCAAAGTCTCAAGTGTCACAACTCAAGGTACATATATTCAGGCGTACGACGCCTCACATGTACAGACTATAAAGTTAGATGCTAGAACCGATAATGGAACAAGACACACCTATTTTAATGGAGGCGGCTACGTAGGGATTGGAACGACTGATCCACAAGAAAAATTACACGTAAATGGAAATCTTGGTTTAGGTACATCTCCTACAATTAAATGGACAAGTAATACTTTAAGATTTGAACCATTTGGAGATTATATTCCTGTTGTTGTACTTGGCGGCACTACATCATATGCCCCAAGATTTGAAATAAAAAATGCAGGCGATGCAGCTACAGTAGTAATGTTAGATGGTTCTGGCAACTCTTATATTAACACAGGCAACGTTGGGATTGGAACTGCTAGTCCTGGTGAGAAACTTACAGTAAATGGGGCTATAGTATGGCAGGGAGCATTAGTTTCTTCACAAACTAACAGCGGTGTTTTAGATAGGTCAGGTAATGATTTAAGAATTAGGGCTTATGGCGCAACCGCTGGAACTGGAAATTTAGTATTTAGAACAGGTGGCGGTGGCGGTTCTGTTGATTCAGAAGCAATGCGCATTGATTCTAGCGGCGACGTAGGGATTAATGAAACTAACCCGTCTCAAAAACTACATGTCAGCGGCAATTTAAGAGTAACAGGCTTTTACTATGACTCCACTAATTCAGCTGGGACTACCGGTCAGGTACTTCGTGTTACAAGCGGTGGCACTGGCTGGGATACATTAACCGCTTCAGACGTGGGGGCGGCTACAACTTCACACACCCATGCAGCCGCTGATATAACTAGCGGAACATTTGCAGACGCTAGAATAGCATTAACTAACATTACACAACATACAGATCCTAAATATCTAAGAAGTGATGCATCAGATACTGCCTCCGAACTAATTACTTTCCAAAA
>Ga0208898_1001197_pt1 | contig 17597 bp, 21 predicted proteins | sample VirMetDEL_Mar_4_FD_184513 | JGI IMG/M metagenome (GOLD analysis project Ga0208898, IMG submission 184513) | Aqueous microbial communities from the Delaware River and Bay under freshwater to marine salinity gradient to study organic matter... | ecosystem: Environmental > Aquatic > Marine >...
GAGTACTACAGATACATCAAAGAAAATGGAAAAGCACCTCAGCAGCTATCAGTCGGAGGCGATACGTACTCTTTCGACGCAGTTCTATGGACGGCAGGTAGGTATAGACTTACTTAGGTACCTCATCGAGCGCCTCGTCAATACGGGCGACGACCTGGACATCGCGAAGAAGATCTTGTTCTATGGAAAGAACGGGGTTGGATGGCTACACCACGACCTAATGGAAGGGGTTGAGCATCCTATCTTCGCAAGTGGAAGGGTGGTTCCGGAGACGGTGGAAACGATGCCCTCGCTGTGTGATCGTGATATTGATATGCTTCACGCAATGATCGGTGTCACCACGGAGGCGATAGAGCTATTGCAGAACACCATATCCATCCTAAACGGTCGCTCTGCGGTCAAGGACTACAGCAACATCGTGGAGGAGATGGGTGACATCTATTGGTACCTTGCGGTGCTTCAGAAGGCGACGGGCATCTCAGAGGAGAAGGTGAAGAGCAAGAACATTATGAAACTTCGTGCGCGTTACCCTGAGAAGTTTACGACGGATGATGCGCTCAATCGTGACCTAGACAAAGAAGCGGAGGCGCTTTCTGATGGAGAAGGTAATTAACTCGTCTCGGCAGGGGACGATATTTGAGGCGGTTCAAGAGGCAGCCACTTCGTATTACAAGCGCCTTCAGTACAAGGCTCGCCCATTCCGCATTCTGGAAATTGGAACGATCCGCGACACGAGGGATAGTGCAATGTGGGGTGATGGGTGGTCGACGGTCATCTTTGCGATGATGGCGCACCGGATGACGGTCAATGATCGCAAGATTTACTTTGACATCACGTCGGTGGACAACAATATGGATCACGTTGTCAAGTGTAAGACGCTTATCAACCAACTCAACCTCGATGCGCACTTCGTGAAAGTGGTGTGCGATGACGGGTTAGCGTATGCGGATCGGAACGAAGATGAGATTGATCTCGTCTATATGGACGGCCCATACGAAGAGGATGCGGAGTTCTCGCACAAGTTCCACTTGGAGTTAGCTGCGATCCTTGCGCCCAAAACCAACCTCTTCTTGTTTGATGACATATTCTCTCGTGAGAATATGGGTAAGGGGCACTTGGCCATTCCATTCTTGCTTGATAATGGCTTTGACGAGTACTTCCTAAGAGACAGACAAGCCCTGTACGGTGATAGAGAACTTACTTCATAACCAAGAAGAGCCGAATCAGTACGAACCTATTGTGGATGCGGGCCTAGCACTTAGAAATGAGGGTGCTAGGCTCGCTTTGTGTTCGCCAGGTGGTGCGGGTAGCAATTATTTGTCGATGCACCTGTCGGAGAGCCTAATACTGACGGATACGGCTTCGTATAGCATCCAAACGTGCCATAATCCCACTCCGCCTAAGGAAATTCCGGTATTATACCTCTACAGATACCTTCCGGATGCGATTTATAGCCAATATAAGCGGGGTTTAATACGCACAAACGCACGTAAACTGCTTGGAAATGATGCAGAAAAGTTTGATTCGTTTATGCGTGGCGAATTGAGTATTCAGCCTTGGATAGACCAAATGGCGAACTTTTTAGGTGATAATTCCGTATTTATATTGCAATATGGCCATTGGAGAGACCAATGGAAGGAATTTTGTGACTTTTTAGGCGAAAAAGTACCATTACCACACGAGATTACGCCCAAAAAGCACGAAGGGGAGTTATATGAATGGCTCGTAGCCACTTATGAAGAGAAAACCGATAGTAAATAAGGGTTGGGATAAAAACCTAAACGTAATTGAGTCTATTGCGGCCGATGTGTTCGAGCCGAAGAAAAAAGACAACTTTACGATCAATTTTAGCCCGTTTCCAGGCCCTCAGCAACGCGCAATTAGCTCAAGGGCGGACGAATTACTGTTTGGTGGTGCTGCGGGTGGTGGAAAGTCGTTTATGTTGATCGGCAATGCGCTCAAAAACCACCAAAAGAGCATCATTTTCCGTCGTGAATACGGTCAGTTGACCGAAATTCAAGACACAATCGACGAGTTGGTAGGCTCCTTCGCCAAACATCACGCCCACAAGCACCGATGGACGCTTCCCGATGCTCGTTTCTTGGAGTTAGGTGCTGTTGCAAGGCAAAATGACTGGACAAAGTACAAGGGACGGCCTCACGACTACATCGGATTCGATGAGTTGACCGAATTTGACCGCTTGCAGTACCGAATGTTGATCATTTGGAACCGTACAAGCGATCCCAATCAGCGATGCAGGGTCATTGCGACCACAAACCCGCCCACAAGCCCCGAACAGCGATGGGTTATTGACGAATGGGCACCCTGGTTGGACAAATCGTTCCCCGATCCGGCTCGTGCGGGCGAAGTACGCTACTATCTCTATGCGGAAGACACAATTAAGTGGTTTAAGACGGGAGATCCGGTAGAAGTAGACGGAAAAACGCTATATCCGCGCTCAAGGACGTTTATTCAAGCCAAAGTGACCGATAATCCGGTTATGATGGAGACGGGGTACGACAGAATATTGGATTCCCTGCCTCCGGAACTCAGAAGGGCGTTCAAAGACGGGGAATTTGACCTAATGAAGGACGAAGACCCCTACCAAGTCTTCCCAAGCGCTTGGGTGGAGATGGCGATGGCTAGATGGCGCGAAATGAACGCAGAAGAGGGTTTTGCGCCCAATGTGGGGCTTACATCGCTTGGTGTTGACCCTACTCGTGGCGGAAAAGACGAAACGGTGATCTGTCCAGGCTATGGAGAGGACTATACGGGCGTATTGAAGTACATTCCTGCCCCTCGTGTGCCCGACGGATCGGCTGTGGCTCGTGCGGTGCTTAATGAGTTGTCCAAATTGACAGATACAGACCCAAATGACTTGGAGGCGCTATCCAAAACGGGTGTAAACGTAATTGTTGATATTATTGGGATTGGCGCGTCGGTATATGACGAACTTAAAAAGCTAATTCCTGTCTATGGATTCCACGGCGGCGATTCTATTAACGCCAAAGACCGAAGCGGTAAATTAGGATTCGGAAACAAAAGGGCGTATTATTATTGGCGATTGCGGGAACTTTTGGATCCTGCGAACAAGTCAATGCCTATTGCGTTGCCCGATGATCGTAAACTCTTCGTGGCCTTGACTTCTATTAGATTTAAGGTTACGGTTAGAGGTATTATGATTGAAGATAAAGATGCAATCCGAAAAAGGCTAGGCTCTTCGCCTGATGCTGCGGATGCCCTTGTTTATCGCTACGTAAAACGTCCGATATTGATCCGATGATGCTTGTTATTTGGTTATTAGGTTGGCCTCTTGTGTCGACATACACGATACAACAAGAAGCAAAGTTGGGACGTACATATGATAGCAAGAAGGTTAATCTTGCCAACTTCATCTATTGGGTAGTGATTGCGATAGTTATAGGCTACCTTGAATACTTCTTATGATCCACGCCTTATTCAAGTCTGAGCAGGAACGGTCAACGCGCAACCCAATGGTTGCGGCGGGTTCCTTTGAGGATCGCTATGGTCACTATGACCCCAACACTCCGCGACCAAGCCAAGTAGAAACAGCATATCGTGGCACCTTCTACAAGGTGACCAATATGCGGGCAAGGGCGCTCTCAGACGCGATGCGCAAGATGCGCGTACAGCGGCGGATTGATCGCGATAGGTTCGAACCGGTCGAGGTAGACCACCCTTGGCAACTGCTTTTGGAGAACCCGAATCCGTACTTCTCCCCTCTTTATATCTACAGGTGGATCTCACTCGCCCGCGACACTTATCGCGCCGCCTACTTTATCGTAGAGCGAAATGAGCGAAGAGTTCCCGTTGCCCTCCATCCTGTCTTCCCCGAATTTGGCGATATGCGCCCACTACCGAAGGGAGACGGAACGGTTGGAGGCTATGTCTTTCAGCGCAGGTACGACGGCGAAATGATCCGTTATGCGGTGGAAGATATTTGGGTGTTCAAGTTGCCTACGCCTAAGACTCCCTATGAATCGACTTCACTTATTGAGGCATTAGGGTTGCAGCTTGATCAAAGCCTTTATATGGATCTCTATGGCAGAGACTATCTGAAGGAGGCGCGATTCCCGCCGGTGGTCTTGGAGACGGAGGAGGATATGACGAGCGAAGACCAAGTGGACTTCTTCGTGGAGCAGTTCGCCTCTAAGTTCTTGGGTGTGGGTAATGACAAGAAGCGTGTTGCCTTCTTGGGATCGGGTATCAAGGCACGTCACTTGAACGTGAATCCCGAAGAGGTGATGCTTCCCGAAGTCAAGAAGATGGTGATGTCGGAGATCTACCAAGTCGGCGATGTCCACGAAGGGCTTGTGTCTCCCGACGCGACAAGGGCTAACGCAGAAGCCGCTTGGCGTATGTGGCACTTATCGTTCGTTCAGCCGGAGGCGGAGCATATTGCAAGCGATTGGACGCAGAATGCGCAGCGCTCGTGGCGGATGCTCACAAACGACGGCCAAGCGTTAGGTCGCCTTATGGTTACGGTGCCCAACCTGGTTCCCGTCGATCCGGAGCAGGAAGCGCGTGTGCGTAGGCAGTACATTGAAACAGGTCAGCGTAAGCCAAGCGAATATCGTCAGCAGGATGGTATGTCACCGCTTGCAGAGGTAGACCAAGTATTTATGAACCAAACGATTGCCCCATTGTCGGTGATCGAGTCCGGTGTGGATGGAGCCCCAAGACAGCCTCAAGCCGAAGAAGATAGTCAAGGTTAGCGCGGAGACTACGTTCTCGTGCTATGACGAAGATGGAGGCTATGAATTGCGCTTCGTCTTGAAGGACGACGAATCTGTTTGCTTGATGTGTAACTTGGGAAAAGGTGATGTATTTGAAATTGAAAGTGTTGATCGATTGCTCTCGCTTCTAACGGGACTAAAGATTGCATTTGAACATTGGCAGTTGGAGGATGTTATTTGTGGTGACTTTGAGTATAAGTACGACGTGACTTCCCTTGACGAAGACGAAGAAGATGATGGCTGATGATATAGCGTTCCCAAAGAAGAACCCGTCCGACAAGTGCAATGGTCGCAAGAAGGATGGAACCGGATATTGCCAAAACCCCGCAGGGTGGAAGACCGATCACGTAGGCACGGGTCGGTGCCATCTGCACGGTGGTCTTGCCACGGGTAGACCCATTATCCACGGGAAGACTAGCATACACGCGATGCGTCAAGAGATAAAAGACGGTACGCTAAATGACCTGATGGAAAAGTTTATTGCAATCGACTCAACGGACTCTCGTCAAGAGATTGCAATGTATCGTGCCTATGTTGTTAAAGTAATCAATCAGCAAGAAGAGCTTATTGATGCGATATTGGCGTGGCACGAATCAAACGGCACCAAGCCAAAGCCCGACGATTTGCCTAAAATATCAGTTGTGGCTAGATCGCTAAAGGAACTCACCGATGCTATTCAGAAACAACGCAAGTTGGTTTTGGATACCGCTGTTTCCGCCCGCAGATTTAGAAACTTCCTTACCAACCTAAAGTCAATTGTTGAACACAATTGTACTGAAGAGCAACAAGAAATTATTTTCCCCGCAATACAGGCAGCTGTCGCAAAAGTAAGAGAGTAGCTATGAAGATCCTTTGGATGTCCAATTCGCCGTCAGCCCCAACCGGCTATGGCAAGCAAACCGCCCTCTTTACCCGTAAGATCAAGGAGGATCACGAACTGTTTATCTTCTCGTTCTATGGGCGCGAAGGCGGGCCGGTAATGAACCCCGACGGTATCATTGAACTGTCACGATTCCGTGATGGATGGGGCAATGACATTGTGGGTGCCCATTACGCCAAGACGGGTTCAGAGGCGATTATCACTCTCGTGGATCCATTCGTGCATAACGGCCCTGAAATGGAGAAGCTGAATTGGGTGTGCTATGTGCCGATTGATTCTCATCCAATGAAGCATATGAACGCCTCTGTGCTAAAACACGCCAAGCGCGTGATTGCGATGAGCAAGTTTGGGCGTGATATGCTTGAGGCGGAGGGCTTTGAAAATGTGCTTTATATGCCACACGCCTATGACGGGAAGAAGATATTCCCGATGGATAAGGCGGAGGCAAGGGCGTATATGAAGGAGAAGTTCGACGTGCCCGAAGAGGGGGAACTCATCATTGACATCTCCAACAACAAGGGTCGTCCAAGCCGAAAGAACTTTATTGGCTTGTTCCAAGCATTCACCAAGATATTGGATGCCAGGTCGAATGTGTCGCTCTACATCCACACGGATCCACAGCGCCCCGATGGTGAGGACTTGAACATCTTTATCAAGAAGATGGGTCTTGAGGGGCGCGTGTTCTTCCCGAACAAGTATGAGTACCTCAATTCGCAGTACGACGACGACGATTTGAATCACATATTCAATGCCGCAGACTGTATGCTACATATGGCATATGGCGAAGGATTCGGGGTTCCTGCGCTTGAGGCGCAAGCCGTTGGCGTTCCCGTAATTCAGACGAATGGAACGGCAATGAAGGAGTTAACGTTTATTGATAAGTTCCGCATAGATTCTCGTCCATATTACGCGGGCGTTGAGGGTTCATTTATGGACGAGCCCGATGTTGATCACGCTGCAAAGATTGTAGTGGACTATTTATCCAAGGCTCGTGTAGATGCGGAATACAAGGAGTCGGTTCAGAACGAATTGATTCAAAAGGCATCCGAATATGAGATAGATGCAGTTTATGACAGATATACCAAGCCCATTCTTGAGGGATTAGAGCGTGACTACGGAAAACGACGCGACGGAGATACAGCTGACGCAGGATGAACTAAAGATCGTCATTGAAGCCTTCCGCAAGGCGCGGAAGATCAAGGGCGGTATTGTTCAGGCGCGTTGGATACAAGGCAAACTTCGTCTTTGGGTGTCAAGTGAGACCCATTACTTTCATATAAAGGATTAGAACTATGGCACATCCAAAAGTTGTGGTATTAAATGCCGCCAATCGTGACTTTGCTAAATCATTGGAGCGAAAGTTCTTGGCGCACACTATTGTTTTGATTTGTGCGGACAAGGAAGAGATTGACGATGTGAAAAAGGCTGTTCGTACGTGGGGATACACTAAGGTGTCGCCTTGGACTCCGCCAAGCCCTCACAAGTTTGCGGACTTCTTTACCGATCCATCTAACACCATTTTGGCGCTTGATCCCACATTCTGCAATGAAGATGATCTTATTGGGCTTGGCTCAATGGTGGAGCAGTTTGCGGGTATTTATAGTGATGTAGCAACAGACTTCTTGCAAGATGCAGGTTTTGTACGAGACGAAGAGAAGGATTTATGGCGCTTTGTTGGAAAGCCAAAGCCAAAAACCAAACCAAAGGCGAAACCCGATGCTGATGAAGCGAGTGAAGAGGTTTCTGAATAACTTGATGGGCATCCTGCTATGGGTGCCCTTCTTGTTTGTGGTTTTTGGTTTTATTTTATTTATGGCTGCTTTTCACAACACAAAACTTGGTAAAACGGTGATCAAGAAGATCAACGAAAAAGCCGAGTTTTACAGACGCAGGGCAAAAGAAATGGATTTGATTCGTCAGCAGAATTACGTCAAATTACTCAAGTCGCCCAAGTATGTGAAAGAAAATGAAACTTATATGAATGTTAAGGTTAAAATGCCGGCAAGAAAATTTTGCCTATCTCCCGAAAGTTCCGTGGAGATATTTGATGAGATCTTGAGTTGGAATCATATTTCGCCTAATTAGAATGGCTACTATTGACAAGTTTCAGCAAGTTGCGCAAGGCTATCCTGGTATTTTTGAGAATGCCGTTACGGTAGACTTGTCGGGAACGACCACCGTTTATCCGGTGGACTCCAATGGCGCAACAGTTACGGGCTATGGTATTTACGCTGTAACGGGAGGTAGCGTTACCGCTAACATTGCCGGAAGTGCAGTTTATTTCGGCAATCTGTCTGCGGGTCAATACATTATGTGGCGTGTGGATTCATTCGATGCAAATGGGAGTAGTGGCACCGTAGTGGTGGGTTGGTAATGGCTACGGATTTTCCGACCAAAGGAGACGATAAAAAGATTAGCCTTCGGAACAGTCAGTATCCGCAGTTTGACTTTGAGTTCGCCAAGAACCTAAAAGAGAACCATCCAAAGATTTGGAGGGCGGGCGGAAATATCCGTGGTAACGACGCTTATTTGAATTGGGAAAAGGCTCGCAAGGGGCAGGAGACCGAAGCCGTCCTTGATTGGATCAAGGAGCGTGAGGCTTGGAGTGCTCGCCACTTTCGTGACGGGAGACAATTTAAGAGTGGTGGTAAGGAGCCTAATCTGTCGAACGTAGCCGGAGTCGTGGCTCAAATCAAATGGGGCACAATCGGCACATTGGGAGAACGAGGTATGAAGGACGTGATATTAGAACTCACCAAAAAACTCGAAGGAAGAAAGGAGCGCGATCTTCCCGAAGAAGAGTATGGTGTATTGGTTGAGGAAGAGCGTCCATATCCCAACGAACACTCAGCCCGCTTAAAGACGGCTTCCGGCTACGACCGTGTTAGACGAAAGAACGACGAGTTCGGCGAAGGCATCCACGCCATATATGGCATAAAAGAAGGAGAGCCGACCGAAGTCATTTCCATTCGTTTTGATAAAGACAAGTTCTCCGTTGCAGAGGCGCAAGCGTGGTTAGAGGAAAACGATTACTCGCCAACCAAGTTTGAACCTGCTTCTGAAGAAGCAATGGAACACGGTGACGAAGAGCGACAAGTATCCGCTAAGATCAAGAAGTCGCTCGAAAACAAAGTTGAAGAGCATAACGAGAAGTATGGCGATAGTCCAACAAAGCGGACGAACTACCGTACGCTCGTCGCTGTTTTTGATCGTGGGGTTGGTGCATACAAGACCAATCCTGCATCCGTACGCCCTGGCGTAACAGGCCCTGAACAATGGGGTTTGGCGAGGGTCAATAGTTTTTTATTTGCACTCCGAAACGGACGATTCCAAGGTGGCAAGCACGATACCGATTTGTTTCCCAAGGGGCACCCACTCTCTTCTAAGGAGCGGGCGCTACCTGATGCTTACGGCCCTGCGCCGGATGGCGAAATGGAAAGATGCGGAACGTGCGCCTTCTACGATACGGAAGAAGGTTACTGCTACAAGTGGGACGACTTCGTTAACTACGATTTTGTTTGCGCGGCTTGGAAGGCCATCGGAGATGTAGACGAGGATGAACTTATGGAAGAGATCGAAGAAGACGAAAGTGTAGTAGTGGGTGTGCGCGAAGAGGACGTAACGTTTACACGTAGCGAAGTAAATCACCGCGCCACCAAAGACGACAACATCTCAACGGTGTTCTTTACGACCGAAGAGATTGATCGTCACGGTACAATTGTACGTACGAAGGGGATTGATACCAAAGAGTATATGCGCAACCCTGTCGTGCTATGGCAACACGGTAATGACCCAATGCGCGGTCGTTTGCCTATTGCCAAAACAGAAACGATTATTGAGAAGCAGGTGCGTCGCGGAGACAAGATGGTGCCTGGTATGCTCGCTCGTATCAAGTGGTACGATGACGAGTTCTCTCAGAAAGTACGCGCAATGGTCAAGGACGGATTCTTGAATATGGCTTCTATGGGATGGAAGCCTACGCGCATTGACTATATGGAGGATGGGGATCGTCAGATTCCCGTGTTTGAGGAATCAGAGATGACGGAGTTCTCCATCGTGGACATCGGTTCAAACCGTGGTAGCGTATTCGAAATGCGCGACTCGGAGACCGGTAGTCCAACCATTGATCTATTGGATCGGCTAGAAAAACTAGAAGCACTACTCGCCTCCAAGGAGGCAACGACTGCCGAAGCGCCGAAACCACAGGAGCCTTCCAAGGAAGAGCCTGTCGTCGCGCCTGCGGAGCCTGCTGTAGACTATGGTTCACTAGCGAAACAACTAGCGTCCACCGTTCTTGAGCAAGACATCAAGGATGCTGTGGAATTTATTCAACGTAAGTATTTAGGGGTGAGATAAATGTCTATCGACACCAATCAGCTTGCAGATGCACTCAACCAAGTGCGAAGCAGCGCTGACTATCAAGCCTCCATCGCCGATGCTGTTAAAGCAGCTATGGGCGAGAAGGCTCCGGCTGAAAAGCCACAAATGGCGAATCCGCAGGCTCACGTAGTAGAAGAGCGCGAACGATTCGACAAAGACTACGCATATCGCAACTTCGTAAAAGCGATCCGTGCGCAGGCTAACCGTAACGACGATGAGTATCGTCAAGCAACGGCTGACCTCAAGACGAAAGGACACTACGAAACGCATCTAACCCGTTCGGGCTTCACAAGCCTCACGGATACGGATGGCGGTCTCTTCGTGCCCGAAATCATCCTACAGGACATCCGTCAGCAGCTTCCCGACTACGGCGTTGCTGATCGCTTGGGAACGAAGTTGAACGTAGCGTTGGGTCTTACCCGTGCGCCTAAGTTCACGTCGCTGATCACCTTCACGGCAACGGGCGAAGGCAACTCCGCTTCTGCTAAGAAGGCTTCTCTCGGTTACGTCTCCCTCAATCCTAAGAAGTGGACTTCCATCATCCCTTGGACGCGAGAGATCGACGTTCTTGCGGGTGCTGCGCTTATGCCTGCTTTGAATCAGCAACTCGTTAACGCACTTGCTCGTGCGAAGGACGAAGCGCTCTTCAATGGCGACGGCTCAAGCGCATACAATGGTATCGTTGGTCTTAGTGACGCAAGCCGCACGTCGGTTGGTGTCAAGACGGCTACGGACGGTTCATTCGCAGAGATTGAGTTTCCAGAGTACAACGAAGTAACGGGACTTGTCGACTCTACGGCACTTGCCAATGCTTCTTGGGTGTTCAACCCGCTCTCACGCTACCTCCTTCGTGGACTACGTGACAGCGAAAATCGCCCACTCTACGATCTAGGCGATATGCCTGGTGATCCTGCAAGCTTCGACGGATTCCCGCTGCACTACAGCGCGGCTCTGACGGCTCCTGCAACGGGTGATCAGCTATCAACGCCTGTCGCTTACTTCGGAGACTTCCGCAACATTATGGTAGGTGATTACCAAGGTATCTCTATGTCCACCCACGATTCAGGTACGATCCCTGATCCGGATGGAGGTGCAGACCTTAACCTGCTAACTCAGGACTACATCGCCTTGAAAGTCAATGCTTACTTTGACATTCAGGTTATGTTTGAAAATGCATTTGCCTACATCAAGACGGGCGCTGCTTAATCTGAGTTATGATGTTGCGTTATCAAATGCTCAATCGTGGATCAACCCGTGGTCTCGTCTCCGGACGGGGCTATGGGTGGGTCTACGGTGACATTATTGAAGTCCCCGAAGGGGAGTTTGACCATCTTTCATCGAACGATGCAAGGTTACTCACCCGCAAGGCTCCTGTGACGCAAGAAACGCGCCCACAAGCCTCTTCGACTCTTAGTGTAGGCGAACCCTACGGCAAGGGCTTTTGGCCCGTTCTGAGCGAGTCTGGAGAGCGTGTAGGCACTATTCGTGCGAAAGAGGAGGAAGTGGAAGAGAAACTTGCTGAGTTTCAAAAATCATTATAGCCATGGCTGGATACGATATTGCTTCCAAGATCAAGGCGACGGCAGCTGTGTTCCCACAGTCTGCAAGTGGTGCTACCACCAATGCTGTGATGGTTACGGGTAACACGGTTGATATTCGCGGATTCCGATCTGCGGCAGCTGTGGTCACGCTTGGAACCATCGAAGCAGGTTCTGTAACGTTCCAACTACTCTCCGGTACGTCTACGGCATCTTTAGGTACGCTCGCCACTTCTGAATACGATGGTGCTACGATCAGCACTTTCGGAACGGGGGACACGACGCTTCGCTTCAACATCAAGAATCCTGAGCGCTATCAACAAGTAAAGTTCATCGCAGGTGCAAACACCTCGACGGCTCTTGTAGATGCGCACTACATTCTTGCCGACCCTATCGAAGGGCCTGTTGCCTACTAAGGCACTCGGTCGGGGGGCTTCGGCCCCCTGGCCATTTTTATTTTAGTTATGGCGATCAACTACTACGACCTCATTACGACAGAAGAATTGGAGCGTGATTCGTTGGAATCCCTCTCTAACTTGGATCTCCAAACGAATGTTGAGGAGTTTGAGGCGATTGTAGGTGACGTTACAGATACTATTGATTCGTACCTTGACCGTGGTCTTATTGTAAAGCCATATACCAAGCGGTACAAGTACGAAGATTGGAAGTGGGACTACTCACAGGATAAGTTCTACGCTTGGGCGCACGAATGGCCCGTAGTCCAAATCACTTCCACTACTTCATCGTTTACACTTAGCGATGACAAAAGACGATTATTTTCGGAGTCTCCTGTCTACGCAGAAGACATTTCCTACTTCGCAGGATACCGAAGGGCTGATCAGAGCCTGTCTGATTTGCAAGCAGTTGACGGCTTATCCGCCCTCACTACTCTGCCCGCGTTGCTACCAAGAGACATTCGGAGAGCCGCCATCAAACTCGCCGTCTTCGAAATCCAAATTATGATCACGGGTATGACTACCCGAATGGACAGGACGCAACGTATTGCAGGGGGCAACATTGATCTTCGTGCCCCTATTACGGATCAAAGACCTGTTATTCTAAATCAGATTCGGCGTTATCGCAGGATGATCGTGGGATAAGATGAACATCTCAGTACGATTCCAAATAACCGATCTGATGCAAGGCATTGGCGCTACCGCAAGGGATGTAAGACCTATCTTGGACGAATGGACTGGCGCAACCAAGGATATGATTGCCCTTGCCGCTGAGGGCAAGAATATGCATCCTGGCAGGTTCTATGATAAGTACGATCCGCAGAAGATTAGGTACAGGCACTCGGGAGCGCCGCACAACAAGATTAGAAGGCTTTCGGGTAGGCTTGCCCGATCACTCTATTCGGGTGCGGCAGAGGGGTTTGAAAAAAGGACGCATCAGCGATTGGGTAGAATCAAGTTTGATGTTGGGTCACGAGTCCCCTATGCGTCATTGCAGGAATTTGGAGGTGTCCTTCGTGTAACCCCTCGTATGAAGCGGTTCTTCCTAAAGATGTACAAGGATTCAAACAAGACGATTAAGCCTTGGTTGTATATGGCATTTACGCCTATACTTAGAGTCCCTGCCCGTCCGTATCTTGCCCCTGCAATTAACGAAGTTATGCCTCGTTCTACTGAATTGCTTAGAAGGCTTATAGAGGCAAGGTTAGAGTCAAGATTGCGCAAGAGAGCAGCACGATTAGCATCAAGGTCATAGTATGTACGTACCGTCTGCAAAACTTAAGGTGTCCAAACTTTCGTCTTTGATTGAGACGACATTAAAGGCGCATTATGCAAACTTCAACGTACTTGCTCGTCACATTGACAATGAGCTACTTGCTGAATCAAGAAAGGCAAGGAATTTATTGATGGGTGATCCAATTAGATTCGCGCAGATCATTTTTACAAGCGCAAATTTTGTTGGTGATAACTTGCTTCGTAATAGCGGAGCGGGATTTAGAGTTGATCATACGTTTGAAGTTGAAATACTTTTTGAGTATTTTGACGCTGAAACAGATGGGAACTCTTCTACGTTTAAGTTTTATGAGTTACTTGAGAATGACTCGACAGAAGGCAGTATTGGCCTTTTGACGAAACTGCGTGAGACACCGTCACTTACATTTACAAGTAGTGATTCAAGTGCGATTAGTGAAGGCACGACGCTTACATCCGATCTTGGCTTGCCAGAAAACGTAGAAGTGGGAAATGTCGTTCCCGTTGATACGGCGGGACGGGAACGGATTCACGTTTGTACCTTCACCATAACAGTTACATAGAATTATGCCAACTATCATTCCTGGCGGTAACGAGTCCGTTGTATTCCATTGGGGAGGAGCCGGATCAGCCGCCACCGTCAACCTAGTAGTAGGCTTTGACGAATCAGCAGACCATCCAAGCGAAGCGCTTAACGATGGGCATATGCTCAACGCAGGCTACAAGTACGATGTCCTCGTTACGAGCGCCGATGTCGGTACCGCAACCTCCGCTGCGCTTTCAACGATTGAGGCAGAAATGTTCAACCAAGGACGATTGGCCTCGGGTTCAGTTGTTCGTGTCACCAAAGGTGGTGGTGCGACGGTTGTTTACCTAAATCCTTCCGTCTATCTTGTCGATGTTCCTAACGTTGGGGACGGAGAGAACACGAAGGTCGCTATTCGATTTACGTGTGTCGGCAAGACCCGAACGAACGCAAATACGATTAGCATTTAACCACACCTAACATAGACCGTGATGTTTTTAGTTACCCCTAGTGTAATTGAAGAGGATACCAAGTATTCGCTCTCTACCTCTAAGACGCAGTATCAGCTTCGCGAAGGCATAGCAGTAACCGTAAAGGAGCCTACTATTGATCTCGTTGCAGAGGTGGAGAGAATTGGTGATGAGGTGCCATTTATGAAGCAAAACCTTGAGGTAGCCAAGCTAATTACTGAAGGTTTTGATTGGCAGGACTTGAGTGGTATATCTAGCCGTGTGGTTGGGAGGCTTGTTCAGGATTTTTTGCTTATGAGCGCGGGAAACGCGACGCGGCTATAGAAATCCTAAACGGGATTACACCTGGAAGACGGCCTTCCAAGGATTCAGAAGGTTATTATCCCAACCCTTGGGCGCAACATTGGAAACAGCGTCACGGGGGTTGGGATTTTTTGATTGAAAAGGTTGCGGGCTTTAACCCGTCTGAAGTGAAGCGCATTCGTCGTGAATGTAATTGGCTTGATGTAGTGAGGTGTTATGCCTCAATGCTCTCTGACACCGACTCATACGCTTGGAGTAAGACAGGATAATGGCGAATAAAGTTACAATTACGGGCGATGCTAGTAGTGCGGTAGCGGCATTGGGGCAATTGGCTTCCGCATTTGCCTCTGTTGATGCTCAAACTAAAAGAACACAGGCCGCTCTTGGGTTAAGTAACGCAGAGCTAGCCCGTTTCTCCGGATCTGCAAGTTCCGCTGCAAGTTCGTCATCGGCGCTTACAAGTGCAATAGCTCGGTACACGGTTGCTACTCGTGAATCTGTCGCGGCGACGAATGCGGCAATAGGCGGGTTTCAAAGGGGCGCAAGGAATTCTGATCAGTTCAAGACGGCACAACAATCATTGGCCGCCGCCGCTTCCGCCGCCGCCAAAGCACAAATTGCAGCTGCGCAACAATCAATCGCTGCATTACAGGCAAGGATACCTGCCGCCAATGCTGCGTCTAAGGCTGAAATAGATGCCGCAATAAGAACCCTGCAGGTTCAAATGACAACGCAGCAGGGCATCGCCAATGCGATGGATCGCAAGGTTGCGGCGATTGAGAGGGCAAGGGCTGCTTACCTGCGAATGAGTAGTAGCGCCGGATCTGCGAGCGCAAATACGCAGCGGTTCTTCAACGACACGGTGGCCGGTGCCCCGCTTGCGAGTGCATCAATGGTCGCGTTTGGGCAGACCCTAACAGATGCCTCGTTCTTTGCGCAAAGCTTCTCGTCCGGAGTTATTGCCATTGGTAACAACTTGTCGCAACTCGTGACCATCTTTACGATTGGTGCTGCGCAAGCAGGTAGTTTCTCGGGATTCTTAAAACTAATTGGCGCATCCTTTAGGGGGCCAATGGGGATCCTGTTTGCTGTTCAAGCGGCGATTGGTATATTTCAGGCATTTGTTCTCCATCAAAGAAAGTCCAAAGAAGAAACAGAAAAGTTAATTGAGGTCTTTTCAAGGCTAAAGGTTGCTACTGCCGATGTTAGTGGTGAGTTTAGCCAATTAGGAGCCAAAGATGCCATTGACCTGCTTGATAGTATGTCTAACGTGTCCAAGGCGCTAGAACAAATATCTACTGCTAATATCCAAGCGGCTGTAAGTGCGAGCAGGATGCAAGTGTCTACCCGAATGGGGGCCGCAGTATTTCATCTGCAAAATAGGGTAGCAGTCCAAGCCGCTGAAAAAACAAGGATATTGTCAGAGGCACAGGAGTTATTGTCGAAGCAGTCTGTAGAGACACAGGCGCGACTCGCCGATGCGCGATTGGAGTTGATGGCACTTGGTGTTGCTGAAGAAGAGGTTAATGGTTTACTTGAGCAGGGCGCGGAACACCTTAGAGAACAGGCAAAAGCGGCAAAATTGGCGGCTGCCGCCCAAGCGCTTTTAAGAGAGGAGTTAAAACAATTACGGGCACAAGAAAGGGTTGATGATCTTGAGGATCAGTACAATAAAACTATAGGGTCGGCCCTTGGTGCGCAGCGGGCTGTGCTTCAGTTTGGCGGTAGTCTTGTTGAGGCTAATAGTGAAGCATCTGCCGCTATTAAGTCTACGATTGAGGCGCTGATGGCTCAGAAGGCTCAGTTGCTACAGATTGAAAAGCAGCAAGAAGCATCTGAGGTTGAGTTTTACATACAAAAGCTAATAGAGAAGTACGAGGAGTTTGGAGGCGTTATTGAGGAGGTCGGAAGATCGTCGAAAGAACAGATGGATGCTTTATTGTCATCCGTTGTTTCGCTTCAGTCCGCGTTTGAACCGGCCACCGGTTCTTTGGAGGAATACAAAATGCTTCTTGCGGGCCTGTCTTCAATACAGGAGGGGCAATTTGGCCTTTCAACGGAACGCATAAATGCTGAAGCAGCCGCATTAAGAGAGCTAATTGCCGAAGAGGAAGAGCGCTTAAAGCTTATGCGGTTTGCCGAAAGCCTTGGAATTGTGTTTCCAACGCCGGAGACCTTTCTGGAGGCTATTGCAAGAATTCAAGCTGAGAGCGCTGATCAATTAAAAATTGATATTGCTATAAGCCCATTTGCGAGTGAGCAGAGTATGATTGAGGCGCAGGCGGCCCTTTCCTTGATAAAGGAGAAGATGGCTACTGCGCTTGAATTTGGGGAAGAAGGTGCCTTTGGTACTTTTTTGGAGCAAGCAAGAGAGGCGGCCCAAGTCATTGAAGACTTGAAGATAGTTGAAATGTTAGACAACTCTCGTATCGGTGTAGAGCAAGCACTTGCCGATACGGAAATGACTTTTGCCGACAAGTTTGCCGCCATATCGTCTGAGCGGGAAAAGCTGAGGGATAAGCTGAACGATCCTCTTCTCACGGACGAGCAAAGGGCAAGTGTTGCCGCCGCCCTTGAGGGCATAGAGGGTGAGTTTGTTTTCCGATCCGGCAAAATGCTTGATAGCGCTCAGGTATTTGGTGACTCCATAGCCAAAATATTTAATTCCTTCTCCGATATGTTCAAGGCGAAGGGGCAGATGCTTGCTAATGAGCAGAAGGCGGTGGCGGACAAGCGGCAGGAAGAGATAGACGCTATCGTTGATGCGGCCAAGACGCAGAATCGTGACCTTACTGACGCAGAGCGGCAGAAGATTGAGTCCATAAAACAACAAGGCGATGCGGAGATCGCTAACCTTCAGCGTCAGCGTAAGCGCAAGTTTGAGACGGAGAAGAAGTTCGCTATCGCAAGTGCTATTGTTTATGGCGCATTGGGCGTGGCAAGGGCATTTGCAGAGAATCGCTTCCCTGATAGTGCATTCATTGCGGCAAGCATTATAGCGGCAACGGCGGCCCAAGTGATGACAATTAGAGCGCAA
>Ga0208898_1001201_pt1 | contig 17573 bp, 22 predicted proteins | sample VirMetDEL_Mar_4_FD_184513 | JGI IMG/M metagenome (GOLD analysis project Ga0208898, IMG submission 184513) | Aqueous microbial communities from the Delaware River and Bay under freshwater to marine salinity gradient to study organic matter... | ecosystem: Environmental > Aquatic > Marine >...
AACAAAGAGGGTGTGAGGGATTATATGAAATCCATTGCACCAAATATCACACCAAGAGATTATCAGATTGATGCGGTTTATGATGCATTACGATATAATCGTAAATTATTACTGTCTCCTACTGCATCTGGTAAGTCATTTATGATTTATTCAGTAGTCAGATTTTTTGTTGGTTCTAAGAAAAAAGTATTACTTGTAGTCCCCACCACATCTCTAGTAGAACAGATGTTTAAGGACTTTCAAGAGTATGGGTGGGATGCAGAGAATCATTGTCATAGAATCTATGCTGGTAGGGAGAGAGTTAACACTAATGAAGTAACCATCACTACTTGGCAATCTGTATATCAATTAGATAGAAGTTTTTTTGAAGGATATGATGTAGTCATTGGAGATGAGGCACATTTGTTCAAGAGTAAATCTCTGATTGGTATCATGGATAAACTTGCTGACGCAAAATATAGATATGGGTTCACTGGAACTTTAGACGGCTCACAGACCCATAAATGGGTGTTAGAGGGATTGTTTGGACCATCATATAAAGTCACTCAAACTAAAAAATTACAAGATGAAGGATATCTTGCATCTCTTGATATTCAATGTTTAGTTCTTAAGTACAAACCTCAGAAGTTTGATACATATGAAGATGAAATTCAATTTCTCATTGGACATGAAAAAAGAAATAACTTTATCTCAAACTTAACTGTAGATTTGAAAGGTAATACTCTTGTTTTATTTGCAAGAGTGGAGAAACATGGATCAGTACTTTATGACTTAATAAATAAAAAAGTAGAAGATGGTAGAAAGGTATTCTTTATCCATGGTGGTGTTGATGCCGAGGATAGAGAGAAAGTTAGGGAAATTACTGAAAGGGAAAACAATGCAATCATTGTGGCTTCTTATGGAACTTTCAGTACAGGTATCAATATCAAGAACCTACATAATGTAATATTTGCCTCTCCATCCAAATCAAGAATTCGTAATTTACAATCGATTGGTAGAGTCCTAAGAAAAGGCAAAGACAAGACTAAAGCAACACTTTATGATATTTCTGATGACCTCACAATAGGATCAAGAAAAAATTATACATTGAATCACTTTATTGAACGAGTAAAAACATACGTTTCTGAACAATTCAATTATGAGATTATAACAGTAAACATCAAGGAGTAGTATATGGGTATAGAAGATGATTTTTACGCCACAATCAAATTAAAATGTGGAGATGAGATCTTTACAAAAGTAGCAGCATCAGAAGAAGAAGATAGAACTCTTCTTTTACTTTCTAACCCAATTGTAATTGAAGAGATTGTAGTTAGAGGTTCTGTAACTGGCTATAAAGTAGAACCCTGGTTAAAGACCACAGAAGAAGATCTAATCATTATTAATATGGATGATGTTCTCACTATGACTGAGAATAGTAATATTGATATGATTATGTACTATAACGATTTTTTAAGAAAGAATAATAAAGAAAATAATTCTAAACTTTCTAGAGAGATGGGATATATATCTAGTGTTAAAGAAGCAAAAAAGACTCTAGAAAAACTCTATAAAGATAGTTAATCTCTAAGTACCTATAGCTTATCTTTCATCCTGGACAAACCTATTCTACTGGACTTTTTAGAACTTGTCAACTATTTGTTTTACTGATATAATATGAAAAGAATTAGATAATGTATGCCCATTCAACCAATGACCACCATGAAAAGAGGAAGAAACTCTGAACACTACGTTAATAATAAAGACTTTCTTGAAGCTCTTGAGAATTATTTTTCTGAAGTGGAAAGAGCAAAACTTAATGATAAACCAAAACCTCCTATTCCAAGATATATTGGTGAATGTTTTTTAAAAATTGCTAATCACTTGTCATATAAACCAAACTTTGTGAACTATATGTTCAAAGATGATATGATTTGTGATGGAATTGAAAATTGTGTTAGGTATGTTCATAATTTTAATCCAGAGAAATCCAAGAATCCTTTTGCATACTTCACTCAGATTATCTACTATGCATTCTTGAGAAGAATTCAACATGAAAAGAAACAATTAGAAATTAAAAATAAAATTCTTGAGAAGACTAATTTTGATGAGGTCTTCGATGCAAACGAACTTGACAGTGATAATTATTCAGATTATAACAGCATCAAAGATAGTGTGCATTCTAAACTTAGATACTGATGCGTGTAGCAATTATTACAGACCAACATTTCGGTTGTCGTAAGAACTCCAAAATCTTTCATGATTACTTTCTAGAGTTTTACAACAATATCTTTTTTCCTTATCTAGAGGAGAATGGTATCACCACTGTAATTGACATGGGTGATACCTTTGATAGTAGAAAGGGTATTGATTTCTCTGCATTGGCATGGGCAAAAGACAATTATTATGATCGTCTTAGGGATATGGGTATTACTGTCCATACCATTGTAGGAAACCATACTGCATACTATAAGAATACTAATAAGGTAAATGCAGTAGACCTTCTTCTTCGTGAGTATGATAATGTATATGTCTATGATGCCGCATCAGAAGTTACGATTGGTGGTCTAGATATACTATTCATTCCCTGGATTAATAAAGAAAATGAAGAAAGTACTTTCAAATTTATTCAAAATTCAGATTGCCACTGTGCGATGGGGCACCTTGAACTCCAAGGATTTAGAGTTAATAAGCAAATCGTCATGGATCATGGTCATGCAAGCGAGTTATATTCAAAGTTCACCAAGGTCTTCAGTGGTCACTATCACACTAGATCGGATGATAAACGGATCTATTACCTCGGTAACCCCTACGAGATGTTCTGGACAGATGTCGGTGATCGGAGAGGATTCACCATCTTTGATACAGAAACTCTTGAACATTTTCCAGTAGACAATCCCTACAATCTGTTCCATGTTCTCTATTATAATGATGATGATCCCGCACTTTTGAATTCATCAATCTATGAAAACAAAATTGTTAAGGTCGTTGTCCGTAACAAGACAGATCCCAAGAAGTTTGAAAAGTATATCGATAAACTCTATTCATCCAATGTGTATGAGTTGAAGATTGTAGAAAACTTTCAAATACAAGAGTCTGAAACCTTTGAGATTGAAGAGTCAGAGGACACCTTTTCTATTCTTGATAGATATATTGAGGAGTCAGAAACTGAACTTGATAAATCAATCATTCAGAACCTGATCAGAGAAATCTACCAAGAAGCCTGTGAGATGGTATAATGTACATCATTACAATCGAAGGAAAAGAAAACGAGGGAGCATATTCAGTATCTGATGAAGATGGTGATAAGATCCTTTACATTTTTGAAGAAGAAGATGATGCAATTCGTTTTTCTTTACAATTAGAAGAAGACTGTGGTTTTCCAACCATGAATACTCTTGAGATTGATGATGAATTGATGATCAAGACATGTGAACTTCACGATCACCGTTATACCGTGATCACCCCCAATGATATCGTGATTCCTACTACACACTATGATTCTATTTCAAAAGATTAGATGGAGAAATCTACTTTCGACAGGTAACCAATTCACTGAAGTCAACCTGAACAAAGATCAAACTACACTTATCATTGGAACAAATGGTGCAGGTAAATCCACCATTCTTGATGCCCTAACTTTTGTGCTGTATGGAAAAAGTTTCAGGAAGGTGAATAAAAATCAACTGATCAATTCAACAAATGAGAAAGGAACTGTTGTTGAGATTGAGTTCAGTGTGAATCAAGTTAATTGGAAAGTTATAAGAGGAATCAAACCAAATACATTTGAGATCTATAGAGAAGATAAGTTACTGGATCAATCACACTCTGCAGTAGATCAACAGAAGTGGTTGGAACAGAATGTTCTCAAGATGAACTACAAGTCATTCACTCAGATTGTGATTCTGGGTAGTAGTTCATTTGTTCCCTTTATGCAACTACCCACCTCTAGTCGTCGTGAGGTTGTAGAAGAACTTTTGGATATCAAGATCTTCTCTTCGATGAATAGTTTGATTAAAGAGAAAATCCGTGGACATAAAGAACAGATCAGAACATTTGAGTTGAAGAAAGAATCTCTCAAAGATAAGATTGAAATGCAAGAGAGGTTTATTAGAGAGATTGAGAACAATGGTAAGTCTGATATTAAGAACAAAGAGACCAAGATTGGTACTCTTTTGAGTGAAGAAAATGACTTTATGAATGATAATATCAAACTCATGGAGGAACTTAATGAGTTTGAAAATCAACTCAAGAACTACACAGGAGCTTCAGAAAAATTAAAGAAGTTATGTGACATTAAAGGTAAACTTTCTCATAAAGTATCAAGTATTACTAAGGAACATAAATTTTTTAGTGAAAATGTATCATGTCCTACATGTACACAGTCAATTGAGGAGGAGTTCAGAATAAATAAAATTGAAGACGCTCAAAATAAAGCAAAAGAGTTGCAGTCTGGTTTCAAAGAACTAGAACAAGCAATTAATAAGGAGGAGGAACGAGAGCGTCTATTTACCTCACTCACTAAGGAGATCTCAACACTCACACATGGTATTTCTAAAAACAATACTCAGATCGCTGGATGTCAGAGACAGATCAGAGATCTGGAATCGGAAATTCAAAGAATTACCGAACAACTTGCAAACAGAAATACTGAACATGACAAGTTAGCAGAACTAAAGGAAAACCTAAAAAATACATACGATAAGTTGGTTGAGAAAAAAGAAGATGTCTTCTATCATGACTTCACCTATAGTCTTTTGAAAGATGGGGGAGTAAAATCAAAGATTATCAATAAGTATCTTCCACTTATCAACCAACAGGTCAATAAGTACCTACAGATGATGGATTTCTACATCAACTTCAAGTTAGATGGAGAATTTAACGAGACAATCCAATCACCTATTCACGAAGACTTCTCGTATTCTTCATTCTCTGAAGGAGAAAAGATGAGAATCGATCTGGCATTGTTGTTCACCTGGAGAGAAGTAGCCCGATTTAAAAACTCAGTAAATACGAATCTTCTCATCATGGATGAGGTATTTGATTCATCATTGGATGGTCTAGGGACAGACGAATTTCTCAAGATCATCCGATTTGTTATCAAAGATGCAAACATTTTTGTTATCTCACACAAAGGAGGTCTAGAAGACAAATTCCAAAGTGTCATAAGATATGAAAAAGTCAAAGGGTTCTCTCGTATGATACCGTAACCTAACACCATGATCATGCAGAAACCCAACTGGCAACATCATTCAAAGAAGGAGAAAAAACGAACCCTTAAACCTCAAGCAATGAGGGCAAGAAGAGAAGCCCTCCGCCACTTTAAGAAGCGTCACATGAACCTCCCCAAAAGGGAGGTTTCGTCGTATATTAGCTACATACCGAACCAAGTCTAATGACCGTTAACCTGGAAGTCAAAGGTAATGTGGCTCGTCTCTTGGCCACTGAGAACCTGATCGTAGAAAATAAACAAGTAGAAACCGCATCGTTCAATGTTGATACCCGTGTCCTGACTCTTCCTATGTGGGAGAAGTCTTGTGATGAAGTTTATGACCTTCTGGTGTCTCACGAAGTTGCACACGCATTGTTCACCCCTAATAAAGACTGGGACTTCTCTATCCCTCAACAGTTCCTCAACATCGTAGAAGATGTTCGGGTTGAGAAACTGATGAAACGTAAGTTTGCTGGTCTTTCAAAGACTTTCTATCAAGGATACAAACAGTTCTGGATTGAAGATTTTTTTGAGATTGAAGGTAAAGATCTTGGTAAGATGAATCTTGCTGATCGAATCAACATTCACTTCAAGATTGGTAGTTTTGTTGATGTTCCTTTCACTGATGAAGAAAAAGAAATTCTCAAGGTAGTTGAGTCTGCAGAGACCTTTGATGAGGTACAAGAAGCAGCATCTACTCTCTACAAGTTCTGTAAAGAACAACAGAACAAAGAGAAGATGGAGATGCCTGTTCCCTCTGATACAAACAAAAGTGACACATCTTCTACTCCTATCGAAAACAATCATCCTGAATCTGGTGACAGTGAAGATTCTAATGAAGATGAAAAGAGCATCGATAATAGTGACATTCAAAATTCTACTGGGGAATCTCATCAACAACTAGATCAGGAAGAACCTGAGGTTGAGACTGATACTGCATCTACCAGTAATATCAAGAACCTGGTGGACATGAATTCTGCACCTAGTCGGTATCTTGAATTTCCTACACTGAATCTTGACAAAGTAATCAACACTAACAAAGAGATTCACGATTACATCAATGACATTTGGAAACCTCATACTGAAGAGGACTTCAAGATGTCGGATGAAATGTACAAACAATTCAAGAAGGATGCAAACAAAGAAGTCAACTACCTCGTCAAAGAGTTTCAGATGCGAAAGTCTGCTAGTGCTTATTCTCGTGCTTTTGTATCTCGGACTGGAGTCCTTGATTGCTCTAAACTCCATACTTACAAATACAATGAAGACCTCTTCAAGAAAGTCACAACTCTGAAAGATGGTAAGAACCACGGATTGATCTTTATTCTGGACTGGTCTGGTTCTATGGCTGATTGTTTGGAAGATACTGTCAAACAACTCTATAACCTCCTTTGGTTCTGTAAGAAGGTTGGTATCCCCTTCAAGGTGTATGCATTCACCTATCAGTACAAAGTTCCTGAATTCAAGTATGATGAACAGGGTTTCACCATAAAGGATCTTCCTTATGAACGTAAGAAAGGAACACTCCATGTCAATGAAGATTTCTCTCTAATGGAGTTCTTTTCTTCTGATGTGAATCAGAAAGAGTTTGAGAGACAACTGAAAACCATCTGGAGAGTGGTTCAATCTATGAAGTTCTACATGTGCAGGTTTGAGACTCCTCCTCGTCTTGGTTTGTCTGGAACTCCTCTGAATGAATCTATTGTGGCTCTTCGACAGTTGATTCCTCTTCTTCAAAAACAGTGGGGTGTTGAGAAACTTCAGTGTATTATGATGACTGATGGTGAATCTAATCATCTTATTGCAGACCGTTGGTTGGAACCTCAGGATCGTATAGGTCAGATCTATACGGAGGGACGTTGGTCAACTCGTCGTTTGAATTGTACTTCTGATTTTCTTCGTAACCGTAAGACTGGTCTTACGTACAAAGTTCCTATGAAGTGGTGGAGTTTTACTGAGTGTCTCCTCAAATCTCTTAAGAGTGAGTTTCCTCAGGTGAACTTCATTGGTATCCGTCTCCTTGACGGTCGTGAGGCAAATTCATTCATCCGTCGTCACTATGAGTTTGATGCAGAAGGTTGGATGCGGGTAACTAGAGAGTGGAAGAAGGACAAGAGTTTCACTATTGATTGTGCTGGATATGACTCTTACTTTGGTATCTCCACTCAAAGTCTGTCTAACAATTCAATCTTTGATGTTGATGAAGGTGCATCCAAAGCCAAGATTAAGTCTGCATTCATCAAGTCCCTGAAGACCAAAAAACTAAATAAGAAAGTTCTGAATGAGTTTGTTGAATTGATTGCCTGACCACTTTCTAAACTGTCCACAACCCATTCTGGTCATGACCAGAATGGGTTATACTATAAGAGTCAAACAAACACATCACTCAAATGACACTGTCCACTGAATACATCGTTTCTTCTCTTCAAAACCTTTATGGTGAGAATGTGACTACTGGTGACGTTCGTGCATGGTGTTCAATGAATGGGACTACATACAATACCATCAGTAAGAAACTAGAAGATTATAAAGTTGGACGTGGTAAGTGGAACCTGACTATTCAGGAGAAACTAGAAAAAACTTATCAATCCCCTGCCGCACTACCTACAATCGAACAAAACCTTATCCCCGACAAAGATGATACCTTCGTCCAGTTTGGTAATTTCAAAGATATTCGTAAGATTATCAAATCCCACCTTTTCTATCCTGTGTTTATTACGGGACTCTCTGGTAACGGTAAGACGTTCTCTATTGAACAGGCCTGTGCCCAACTCGGTCGAGAACTGATTCGTGTCAACATCACGATCGAAACGGATGAGGATGATCTCATTGGTGGTTTCCGTCTCGTTGATGGGGCTACTGTATGGCACAATGGACCAGTTATTGAAGCCCTTGAACGAGGAGCTATCCTCCTCTTGGATGAGATCGACCTCGCATCGAACAAGATCCTCTGTCTTCAGTCTGTTCTAGAAGGTAAGGGTGTCTTTCTCAAGAAGACTGGTAAGTTCGTCAAACCTGCCGATGGTTTCAATGTGTTCGCTACAGCCAACACCAAGGGTAAAGGTTCTGACGATGGTCGGTTCATTGGAACCAACGTTTTGAACGAAGCATTCCTGGAACGTTTCCCTGTGACCTTCGAACAGGAATACCCTACTCCTCAGACTGAACAGAAGATTCTTTCTAAACTCTGTGATGATGAAAGTTTTGTTACCTATCTGGTTGACTGGGCTGATATCATTCGTAAGACCTTCTTTGATGGTGGTGTTGATGAAGTCATCTCTACCCGTCGTCTGGTTCACATTGTTCAAGCTTACAACATCTTTGGTAACAAGATGAAAGCAATCGATGTCTGTACTGCACGATTCGATGATGAGACTAAAATGTCCTTTATGGAGCTTTATGACAAGGTTGATGCCAACGTGAACATGAATTCTGTTGACGAAACCCCTGAACAATGATATAATTTGGGAAGGTAATTCTGCCTTCCCTTCATCATGACCTTTACTGTTAACATGGAAGATAAAATTGATTTGAATATTCCAGATTTTCAACCAAGCCATTTCTGGAAGTATGAAGAAGACCTGACACTGAATGAGATCCGTGACTACCTGTCTGGAACTTATCAGTCTCACTATACTTCTCAAGAATCCAAGACTCAAACTCTTGACCTGATTGAGTCTATTGGAGATGCAGAAGCATTCTGTCGTAGTAATGCTATCAAGTATCTCTCACGATTTGGTAAGAAGGATGGGAAGTCAAAACTTGACATCCTGAAAGCAATTCATTATTGTGTCCTTCTGTACCACTTCTCTGGTCTCCACAACAACAAAAGTGATTATCCTCAATGACAATGAAACTCTCTGACAAGACTGTTAATATCCTGAAGAACTTTTCTTCAATCAACCAATCCATCCTTTTTAAGGAGGGTAATAAACTTCGAACAATTTCTGTTATGAAGAATATTCTAGCAGAGGCTGAGATTGATGAGGATATTCCCAAGGATTTTGGTATCTACGATCTGAACCAATTCCTTAACGGTCTGAATCTTCACTCAAGTCCTGATCTGGACTTTGATAATGATGGTTATGTCGTGATCAAAGAAGGTCGTTCTCGTTCTAAGTATTTCTTTGCAGACCAGAACGTTATTGTGACTCCTCCTGATAAAGAGATCAGTCTTCCTTCCGAGGATGTTACCTTTGATCTTGACAATCAACAGTTGGATAAACTTCTCAAGGCTGCTGCTGTTTATCAACTTCCTGACCTTTCTGTCGTTGGTGAGGCAGGTGTTGTTAAACTGGTGGTTCGTGACAAGAAAAACGATACCTCCAATGATTTTTCTATCATTGTTGGTGAGACCTCCTCTGAGTTTGTTTTCAACTTCAAAGTTGAGAATATTAAGATCATTCCTGGAACCTATGAGATCACTGTGTCTCAAAAACTCCTGGCTAAGTTCACTAACAAGAACTATGAATTGACTTATTACATTGCTCTTGAGCCTGATTCTACCTTTGGTGGTTGATGTGCAAAAGTGGGAATTGACCTATCGACTCCCCACTACGGGGAGTAAATATCACAAAATGATTGTGGAAGCAAATTATCAACATGATGCAAAAAAGATTGCACAGGCCCAAGTTCCTTCTGCTCAAATCTGTGGAGGGGCAAGGCGTATCAATTGATATTCCTATGAGGATTGTAGGTAGTATCTTAGTGATTACTGCCTACTTTGTTGTATTACATGTTAATGTATTGACAGGGGTTGTGATGAATGTAATCGCAGATACTCTTTCAATTCCTTATTTTATTAGAACCAAATCTTGGGATGTGGTTGTTATGTTGGGATTTCTTCTGGCAATTAGTTTTAGTAAATTATTGTCATGACAAATTGGAAAGAAAAGTATAACGAATTAACAGACTCAGAACTCAATAAGATAGCAATTCTTCGTGTGATGGAGTGTACAAATGGTGTTATCCAACACTCATTCCGCGACAAGTCTCCTAATGCATTACCTGTTGAGGAGACAAGAGCTACAATGAAGTTTAGTATGTCATGTATGAAGAACATGGCAATTCCTTTAAAAGAGGAAACTATTACCTTCAAACCTAAGACTCAAGAACTTCTTCGTCGTGCCCGTGAACTTTACATCAGTGGAGTTAAACAAGGCAATCAAGAAGACTTTGAAGAGTTTTTTGAAATCTCTAGAGTGTCTGCACAAGTATGTGGTATACAAAGACTTCTTGATGCTAAGAAGATTCTTGAAGAGAACGTTGACGTATTTCCCCCTGGTACCCTAAACTGGGGTGTATCCTATCTCCTGCAATTTTTTACTGATGAATATCTTCGTGACTTCTTCGAGTCCAAAAAAATCAGCGATAGTTCTTCCTGACAAACATATTGTCAAGATGCCCTTAGAATGTTGTCAGATGTTATCTATCGTTGCATCTGACAAATGGGGTCATGGATATGGTGAACTGCATCGTATAAATGGTGAACCATACAAAACTGAAAAAGGTGCATTTCGAAATCACCCATGTACTAAGTGGGCATCAGAGAGTATTCATAACTCCTACTGGTTGATCAAACATGGTCTTCATATGTGTCATGAATACTTCCTCAGGTATGAGAAGGTACATTCGTGTTACAAGACCCTTGTAGAGGCACTGGACCTGTTCCCAGAGGGTGATCTGGATAAGGTCACACCTTTTGTCTTTGCAGGACCTGATGAGTTTAAGTATGATAATGTAGATATCTACAGTAAGTACAAAATGTATATTTCATCCAAACCATGGGTATCTGACAACTATCGACGTATTCCAGAACGTAAACCAGAATGGGTATGAATATTGAACCTCCCCCAGAGATACTTGAATTCTGTGATAAATTCACTTATGATGCTGAACGTGGAAGTTTGAGGCATCTTGATTGTGTTTACATGAATATGGGTCTATATGGGAATGACCTTAAAAAACTTGAAGAAATGAGACAACGTATTTACCCTGTATTTGATTATGAATGAATTTATCTGTTGTTGGTGGAATTCAAAGAGTATTCCTGAAACTATTGATAATAAAACACCTGTAAAATATATAAAGGAATACTTGAATATGGAATATGTGTCTGATAAAAAAATTTATTGCTATGATATTCATAACTGTATGTCTGAATTGGAAATTTCATCAATGAGACCATACGGCATCAAGAATATACCATCAGTAAAAGTCTATGACTTTAGAAGAATTGAAAACTGGTTTTTGAGTAAATATAATATGCTCAAAAGAATTAAAGTGACTGATTTTATGAATTGATTAGACTTTTATCCTGAACCAATCTTTTTATTTATTATATAATGATTTCTAACGAAAGAAAAGACTTTCTCTGGGTGGAGCGATATCGCCCACAAACCATTGATGAATGTATCCTCCCTGAGGCTACCAAGAAGACCTTCAAAGAGTTCCTAGATAAAGGTGAGGTTCCTAATCTTCTTTTGTCTGGACCTCCTGGTGTGGGTAAGACCACCGTTGCAAAAGCACTATGTCACGAACTTGGAGTTGACTATTATGTCATTAACGGATCTGACGAAGGACGGTTTCTGGACACGGTACGGAACCAAGCAAAAAACTTTGCATCGACCGTCTCACTTTCTTCGACTGCAAAACACAAAGTCATCATCATTGATGAGGCAGATAACACAGGGAACGATGTACAACTCCTCTTACGGGCTAATATTGAGACGTTTTATAACAACTGTCGATTCATCTTCACCTGTAACTACAAAAACAAAATCATCGAACCTCTCCACTCTCGATGCGCCTGTATCGAGTTTGGAATTAAAGGAAAAGAAAAACAACAGATTGCAGCAGGATTCTTTAAACGTCTCCAAGAAATCTTGGATACAGAAGGTATTAAATATGATAACAAGGTCTTGGTAGAACTCATCAACAAACACTTCCCTGATTGGCGTCGTGTTTTGAATGAGTGTCAACGTTACTCTACTAGTGGTAGTATTGATTCTGCGATTCTTGCATCTTTCTCTGATGTCTCTGTAAATGATCTCATTAAATGTCTCAAAGAGAAGAACTTCTCGGAAGTCCGTAAGTGGGTTGTTTCTAATTTGGATAATGATCCTGGGGTTCTTTTCCGTCGTATTTACGATGCTCTTCTTGTATCCCTTGAAAACAATTCTATTCCTGCTGCTGTGCTTGTCATTGCTAAGTATCAGTACCAAGGTGCTTTCGTTGCTGACCAAGAAATTAACTTCTTGGCGGCGTTGACAGAAGTAATGGTGGAGTGCGAGTTCAAATGACAGAAGAACAACTAGAAAAAGAACGTTGTGTAGATGATGATTATGCTGTCATCAGTCAGTTCTACACAGCAAAAAGACGTTATCCAACCATTCCTTTTTATCTTCGAGATGAGAATGGAGATACATATGAGTTTGGATGGCAACTAATTTACCAATACATTGAGAAGTTAAATGACTAACGTAAAACTGTTTCGTATCATCACAGGTGAAGAAGTAATCGCAGATCTTCTCTCTGAGGATGAATCAACTGTGACTGTTCAAAATGGTCTGGTAGTTCTTCCTTCAGGTCAGAGTGTTGGATTTGCTCCTTGGGCAACTGTGATTGATAAAGATCAGCCTGAAATTACTGTAAATAAAAATCATATTGTTTACATTGCAGAAGTTGATGAAGGTGTGACCAAGAAGTATAATGAAATCTACGGAAGTAAATTGGTAACACCAGATAAAAAGAAATTGATTCTCTAAATTATGGAACTAAAAGACTGGTTGAACTCACTCAACTTCACGAAGGAGAACTTGATTCAGGAAGACCCTTCGTTGACTAAAGATTATCCACCATACATTATCAATCGTTGTCTGTCTGGTCACATGGATTGTATTATGTTCGTCAATGAGATGAACAAGTATCACAACCTGGACAAAGATATGCAATATGAATTTTATCTAAATACTTTGAGAAAGAGGAAGAGATTCTCTCCTTGGCTCCGTAAAGATAAGATCTCAGATTTAGAGGTTGTGAAACGTTACTATGGTTATAGTAATGAGAAAGCTTCTCAGGCTTTGAAAATTTTATCCAATGAGCAACTTAATTTTATTAAACAACGACTTGATACTGGTGGAAAAAAATGACACAGACTGTTGAACCTCAGGTTAATTGGTCTAAAGAGCAGATGGTAGAGGTTAGGCTCAATGAACCTGATGACTTCCTGAAAGTTCGTGAGACTCTTACACGTATTGGTGTAGCTTCTAGAAAAGAAAAGAAGTTGTATCAATCTTGTCATATCCTGCATAAACAAGGTAAGTATTACATTGTTCACTTTAAGGAACTATTTGCCTTAGATGGAAAGTATGCTAACCTTACTATTAACGATGTTCAACGTAGGAATCGTATCACTCGTCTTCTTGTTGACTGGGGACTAATTGATGTGGTGGTAGAGGAGTCTATCCTTGATATTGCTCCACTCAATCAGATCAAAGTTCTTCCTTACAGAGATAAGAATGAGTGGACTCTGGAACAGAAGTACAACATTGGTAAGAAGAATAACAAAACTGAAAAATCCGAATAAATAATACTGAGTCTTTCGTGCAGACTCTACGAATGTCGGAAACCCCTATAAGGAAGTGTGGTTCTTACTACACTTCCTTTTTTCGTTTCATGGTATAAATAAGTGTGGATGCCTTCGGGGTCCACACAATCAAATCTCGCTTTCAAAGGAGAAGTACAGATGACTAACATTCAGAAATATAATGCTGCCGATTTGGATCAGTTGATGGATAAGATTGCCAGAAATTCTATTGGTATGGATGATTATTTTAATAGGATTTTTAGTGTATCTACACAAAACTATCCACCATACAATGTTATTCAGGTAAATAGTACTGAAACAAGACTAGAAATTGCACTAGCAGGATTTAAGAGGGAACAGGTTCATGCTTACACCGAGTATGGAAAACTTTTTATCAGGGGGGAAAAAGAAACATCTGATGAAGAGGGAACGTTTATCCACAAGGGATTGGCTCAAAGAAACTTTGAAAGAGCCTGGACCCTCGCTGAAGACACAGAAGTCTCCAACGTCGTATTTGAAGACGGACTTTTATCAATCACTCTGAAAAAGATTGTTCCAGAACATCATCAACGTAAAGATTATATCTAAATAAAATTGAATATCGTCGCCGCAGGGGACTACTGGCAAAATCCAGTAGACACCCCTATTTTTTTGTGTTAAAATCTAAGAGAGGTATTGTAAGAAAATGACTGTAAAACTTTTGCTACTGAAATCTGGTGAAGATGTTATCGCCGAAGTCAAAGAGATGTGTGTTGGTGATAGGGAGAAACCACAAGTTGTTGGATACTTTCTTAAATATCCTTGTCGGGTAAAATTGATTGGGGAGGAAACTCAAAACGGTAAACCAAAGTTCAAAATGCAACTTACTCCATGGATGCCTTTGAGTAAGGATGAAATGATTCCTGTTGTTGCTGACTGGGTAGTTACTGTTACTGAACCAATTGATGAACTGAAAGAAGTATTTGAAAAAGGAGTAGAAAAAAATGAAACTAGAAAATCTGAAACTATTATCATTGAAGGATCAGAAACTGATTCTGACTCAGATTGAAGAAGTGTCTGCAGAACTTGGTGAACCAGACTGTAAACTGATTGAACCTTTTGTTCTGAATCCTAGTACTATGGAATTAACTCCATGGTTCATCAATCTCACAAATCAGAATGAGTTCATGATTCACTCTGACAACATTTTGACAATTATGGAACCAAACGGTAAACTAAAGGTTAAATATGAGGAACTGTTGACGGAATGAATTTCTATACGAACATCCAGATGATTGGAAATCAGTTCCTTGTTCGTGGTTATGAGGATGGTAAAAGAGTTCAATATCGTGATGATAATTATCGACCTACTTTATTTGTGAAGGCCAATTCTCCTACAGAGTACAAAACACTGGAAGGTGAATATGTTGAAGCTATTCAACCTGGAACAGTAAAAGATTGTAGAGAGTTCTACAAGAAGTACGAAGAGATTGAGAACTTCAAAATCTACGGAAATGAGAGATATATCTACCAATATATCTCTGATAAGTATCCTCAAGATGAGATCAAGTTTGACATCAAGAAGATGAAACTTGTGACCATCGATATTGAGGTTAAGTCTGAAGAAGGGTTCCCTGACCCCGAACATTGTTCTGAGGAGATGTTGACCATCTCCCTACAGGACTATACGACAAAGAGAATTTTCACCTGGGGTAGGAAACCTTATACACCCACACAGGATAATGTCACATACTTCTACTACCCGAATGAAGCAGATATGCTTTATTCGTTTATTGACTTTTGGATGAGTGACTATCCTGATGTTGTGACTGGTTGGAACACCCGTCTGTATGACATCCCGTATATCTGTGGAAGGATCGATAGGGTTCTGGGTGAGAGGGCCCTTAGGAACCTTTCTCCATGGGGTCTGGCGACCAAGAAAGAGATCTATATCAACGGTCGTATGTTCTATGTGTATGACATTGGTGGTATCACTGACCTAGACTATCTGGAGTTGTATAAGAAGTTCACCTACACAAACCGTGAGAGTTATCGACTGGACTTCATTGCAGAGGTTGAACTTGGTCAGAAGAAACTTGACCACTCTGAGTTTGATACGTTCAAAGAATTCTATGACGGAAACTGGAAAAAGTTTGTAGACTACAACATCGTTGACGTGGAACTTGTTGACCGTATGGAAGACAAGATGAAACTGATTGAGTTGGTTATTACCATGGCCTTTGACGGTAAGGTGAACTTTGGTGATCCGATGTATCAGGTGAGGTTGTGGGATACCATTATCTACAACTATCTGAAGAAGAGAAAAATTGTTGTTCCTCCAAAGGTAAACACTGATAAGAGTGATAAGTTTGCTGGTGCTTATGTTAAAGAACCAAAACCAGGTGTGTATGACTGGGTTGTGAGTTTTGACTTGAACTCTCTGTATCCTCACCTGATTATGCAGTACAATATCTCACCAGAAACTCTTCTGGAGGAGAAACATCCATCTGTCACTATTCAAAAGATTCTTGATGAGAAGATTGAATTTGAAATGTATAGTGATTACGCGGTCTGTGCGAATGGAGCAATGTATCGTAAAGATATCAAGGGTTTCCTTCCTGAGTTGATGGAGAAGATGTATGCTGAACGTAAGGCTTTTAAAAATGAGATGTTGAAGTCCAAACAGAAACTTGTGGACATTGAATCTAAACTGAAGACCAATAAGGATACTGCTCTTTATAAACTTAAGGCACAGACTATCAAAGACATTGCAAAGTTCAACAACTTTCAGATGGTGAGAAAGATCTGTTTGAACTCTGCATATGGTGCAATTGGTAATGCATACTTTAGGTATTTTAAACTTGCCAATGCAGAAGCGATTACTATGTCTGGTCAGACATCTATTCGTTGGATTGAAAACCGTATGAATGGATACCTAAATAATCTACTCTCTACCGAAGATGTAGATTATGTCATCGCATCAGACACTGATTCGATCTATCTTAACTTTGGACCTGTTGTTACTAAATTTCTTGGTGATAAAGTTAGCGATACGAGCAAGATTGTTTCTATCATCGATAAAGTATGTCAGGAGAAGTTGGAACCGTTTATTGACACGTCTTATAAGAACCTGGCGACGTATGTGAATGCATATGACCAGAAGATGCAGATGAAACGTGAGAACATTGCTGACCGTGGAATCTGGACTGCGAAGAAGAGATACATTCTGAATGTGTGGGATAGTGAGGGTGTTCGATACGAAGAACCCAAACTTAAGATTATGGGTATTGAGGCTGTCAAGTCATCAACCCCTGCACCATGTAGGAGTATGATTAAGGATGCACTCAAACTGATGATGAGTGGAACTGAGGATGAAGTGATTGACTTTATCGATCACTGTAGAAGTAACTTCAAGAAACTTCCTATTGAAGATATTTCTTTTCCAAGATCTGTTTCTAATGTTGATAAGTACAAAGCAAATTCTACAATTTATACAAAGGGAACTCCTATTCATTCCCGTGGTGCTCTTCTTTATAATCACTACATCAAAGAAAAGAACCTGACTAATAAATACTCCGCTATCAATAATGGAGAGAAAATCAAGTTCTGTTACCTTAAAAAACCAAATCCCATTCATGAAAATGTGATGTCATTCATCTCAGAGTTCCCACCTGAGTTTGGACTTGACCGATTTGTAGACTATGATTTACAATTTGAGAAGTCTTTCCTGGAACCTCTGAAAGTCATTCTTGATGCGATTGGATGGAATGTGGAGAAAACTGTAAACTTAGAATCATTTTTTGGATAATGGATTTT
>Ga0208898_1001202_pt1 | contig 17572 bp, 18 predicted proteins | sample VirMetDEL_Mar_4_FD_184513 | JGI IMG/M metagenome (GOLD analysis project Ga0208898, IMG submission 184513) | Aqueous microbial communities from the Delaware River and Bay under freshwater to marine salinity gradient to study organic matter... | ecosystem: Environmental > Aquatic > Marine >...
ATAAGCGTATACAACTTTACGTATATGCAGAAGACTGCTCTCCGGTTGTAAAAGATCCAACACAGGTATTAGTATTTAATGCAAAAGAAGCATTACCTAAACTAAATGCGTTTAAAGAAAAATGGGGCACAGTGCCTAAGGCAAATGGAATACCGCCCGAAGACATAAAGGCTAGAAGACCTAGAGATCATCACAAAGCATTTAAATGGGATGCTGTGCGCTTTGCAAATAAAGTTTATGCAGTTTTTGACGCATGCGAAAAATCATATGATTGGTGTGTATGGATGGATGCAGATACTGTAGTTCATTCTAAATGGAACTACGAACAATTTAAAAATCTATTACCTGACGATAAATGGCTAACATATGTAGGCAGAGGTAAAGGTTCTCAAACTTGGCCTGAGTGTGGATTTTACGGAATGAATTTAAATGACAAAACTTGTCAAAAGTTTTTAAAAGAATTTGAACGTGTCTACGAAGACGCTGAGAATGGCATTTTTAAATTAGAAGAATGGCACGACAGTTTTGTGTTTGGTGATTTATTAAGCAAAATCAAAGCACGTGATCCTAATGTTTTAGACTACAGTGCAGAAATGTATTTGAAAGAAGCCAAGACCGGAGGTGGAGGACATCCTCTTATCAATACTGTATTAGGTAAATGGATAGATCATATGAAAGGAGTACGTAAAGAAGAAGGCCGTAGTAGAACCTCTGATCTAATGGTTAATAGAAATGAGTCTTATTGGAAATGAGCGATAAAGCTACCAAAATAAAATATAATATTTCTCAATGGGATCAACACAAATTAAATTATTGGGCTATACCCAAATGTGCTAATACTGCTATAAAAGCTTCACTAGCTAATATAAAACATATACCTAAGCACACACATTCAAAATTAAAATGGGTTCACAATCCAAACAAGATTAATTATATTTCTCAAGAAGTAGCACTTCAAAATGGTTATTTAAATTTTTCAGTTGTAAAACATCCTTACGAAAGGTTTATTTCACTGTACAAAGATCAAGGTTTACGCAGGCCTGCATTCAAAGATGTAAATTTAACTGTTGATAAATTTTTAGAACTTATGGTTTCATCAAACAAAATTAACACTGATCCTCATTTTAGGCCTATGAGTACTTTTTTAGTTGCTAATGAAAAATTATTAATAGATAAAATTTTAAATATCAAAGACGCAAGTAGCTTTTTAAATCAATACAATTTGTTGTTAAATGTTGTAAATAAAACAAAAGATCTAGATATTAAATTAACTAAAAAACAAAAAGAAAAAATATACAATATCTATAAAGATGATTTTAAGTATTTAGGATTTACAAAATGAAAACACTGACTTTTGAAGAACTTAGACAAAGTAAAAAATCAAATGCCGTTGACGGTTTAATAATGTTTAATGATCTTTTAAAAGCCGGCAGCACTGTAATAGACGTTGGTTCTGGTTTTGAAGAGATTCACGCTAACATTCTAAGAGCTAACGGACACACTGTTGATACTTGCGACTTTCACAAAGAAGCTACCTTTAAAGGTAACTTTAATGATATAGATATTCCAAAAGTATATGACGGAGTTTGGAGTGCACACTGTCTCGAACATCAGCTTAATGTAAATCAATATCTTAAAAAAATTGTGTCATTATGTAAAGACAATGGGTTGATCTGTGTAACTGTTCCGCCATTAAAACATCAAATAGTCGGCGGGCATACCACTTTATGGAATGCAGGACTAGTACTTTACAATTTAGTACTAGCAGGATTAGATTGTTCTAATGCAAAAGTAAAAAAATACGGTTATAATATATCTGTGATTGTAAACAAGAAAACATTTACAATGCCAGAATTACATTTTGTTGGCATCGACTTAGGTTTATTAAAAAATTACTTTCCTAAAGATTTATCTTGGAACGGTAAAGATTCAAGACCAAAATTTAATGGCGACATTGATAATTTAAATTGGTAAAATCGAAAGCCAAAGTTTTTTTGCTATTCTATTATCTAAATGATGATTATTAATTTCATACTTATCATCAAAACAACGAGCATGACTATCGCCTAAAACTAAAACTTTCATATGCATATTTAAGCAAAATATACAGGCTTAAGATGCTCCCATGCGTCTCCTCTTTTTAATTCTTTTGGGTGCCAGAAAGTATAAGCAATTTTATTTTTCCAATCTTGCGTATCAATATTGTAATTTAAATTTTCGATATTAGATAATTTTTTTTGTGACAAAGGATAAACCATACTATCCTTATCAAAAGCATACACAGGAATTCCTCTAGTAACAGCTTCTACGCCAGTATTGCTACTGTAAGTAATTACACAATACGCCTGAGACAACGCATGTTCTAACGATTCGCCACCTTGATAAAATCCTGTCGGTTCATACAAAGATGCTTCAACGTTTTTATATTTTTTTTCTATTCTAGATGCAAGCTTGCGCCCTCGATTTATATTTTTTGGATGAGGTCTAATAATAATTTTTCGATCAGTGTACTTACGTATTTCCGTAATTATGTCCTCAATCCAATCATAAAATATTCTGTAATTTAAATCAGCATACAACGAATTTAATGCACTATCGCCTTCTTTTTGACCAATTATTAATATTGCATCTCCAGGACTATTCCAATCTTTTAAAACTGTGCCAGTATTTTTAGAAAATTTATCCCATCGATAACTATCTACATTATCATTATTAAAATTACCAGTAGTCCAGCCATACGACCACCAACCATATCTTTTATAACCTCCCTCTCTAAAACATGGCGATTCACTTACAATAAATGGTTTTTTTTGATCTAAAATATATTGATATTTTTGTCCCCATCCGTCAAAACGTATTCCTGTTGATGAAAACTTTTTCTTCATTAGGTTAGTTTGGTAAAAACAATCTGCATCGTAGTTTTTATTAGGTTCATAGTCAACAAGTTCATACTTATCGCCGTGGGCCTCTACGCCAGCTATCCAGCCAGTATAGGATTTACTAATTTTTCTAAAACCTAACATTTTCATTAAATGTATTTCCTCATATGTCGCCAGCATGAGCCGTCGGTTAATTCTGTAAACTTCCAGTGAAACATACTTATTCTATGTAGCCATTTTTCTCTATCATAAAGAATAGGTGACTCAATAGAAGAAAAATTGTGCGATGCAACTTCGGTACATTGGCTTCGTTTTGGATCTGTAACTATTGCATGATATCCCATAATAATGGGCCCAACAATACTACTGCTGTTATGGTTTACTACTGCCCATGCATTTTTAAGGTCATCAGTTAGTGGTGTGCCTAATTTACTCAACGAAACATTTTTATATTTAGATAGATCGAGTTGGGCAAGATATATCTCTGCTTTTACATCGCCCGGATGCCCACGTATTATAATTTTTCTATCTGAATATTTTCTTATTTTATTTATTGTGCTGTCAATCCATGATACAACAGTAGTCTTTCCCATACTCCAACCACCGTTACGCTGACAACATAAAACAATATGATTGCCTTCTTTAATAATAGGATCGAGTGTAATATCTAAATCTTTGCTTATCTGTTGCCAACGTTTTGGATCAGTTATGTTGTCACAGTATTCACCGGTATTTGGGAATACGCCATTAAAGCTGTATCGCAAATATACATGCGGTTTGTTTATGCTGTGTCTGTACAAAAATAAGTTACTATCTCCAGTAACAACATGTTTATTTGATGTTCTATCTATAAGCTTTTGTCTTAGTACTAGATGCGGTGACGATTTTCCTACTTCATGTTGCCAACCTTGAATCATAGCAACATCGCACTCTAACACATTTTGTCCTTCGTGCAATATACCTTTATCGCCAGCAGCAATTACTCCTTTGTTAAAATTTATTATTAAATTTTTTTTATCTTCGGCACCTGCTTTTTTGGGTATGCTGCTTAAGTAGCTAACTATTTTCATGTATTATACGCCAAGCTAAACCGTTTCGTAATTCTTGCTCAGTAAATTGATTATATGCTAAATTTTTAGCAAAAGCATATTTTAAATCCTCATCGGGGTGCTCGATATTGTCTATATTTTCTAAAGTATCAGGACATAGTGCCGAGGCAGCGTTAGGTCCTAGTGCTATAGCAGATACACCAAACAATAAAGCCTCTGTTGCTGCAATACTGTTGTATGTGACTAAACAATGGGTATCTTCCATTGCTTGATAAATTGTATTTGTTGTAATACGTTCAAATCGTTTAGCAGGCTTCAATCTAACTTCGATAGGTCTGTCTGTATATTTTTTTATTTCATTTACAATATTATTTGTCCATGTTTCGGCATCTAGCATATTAAAAATAGCCATAACTTTATCACTAGGCGGGCAAACTAAAATCTTTCTTCCTGGAGCATGGGCTTTTATTTGAATTCTAGTTTGCTGTAGTCTATCGTCTGGTCTATCTATTAACTCACTGCTAAATTGCAAACTATTTTTTGTTAATCTATGATACCGTTTTGTAGAGTCGTTTCCAAAGTATCCAGTATCAACATAGTAAAAATCTCTATTAGTTTCCCAGCAATGATGCAGTGCTTCTTTTGTTTGCTTGCCTACACCCCTTATAATTAATGCATTATCTGAACTTTTTTCGTCTTGCCAACTACTTATATATCCATTAGCTCCAAATGCCACTGCTGCTATTATCTTATCGTACTCGTGATCTATTCCGTTGCGTATTAGATTAACTTCACTAGTATTAATAGCTGCAACTTTATTCTTTTTGGTCATACTATCATCTACTTTTTTTTTATAAAAATTATGTTGTGGATCAACTAAACCATTTACAAAATCTTGTATTTGTGTCTTTATATTATCAGCATAGCTGAGATCATTTATTTTTATATCACGATTTTTTATATCTTTTATTTGTTGATTTTTATACTGTAAAGTGTTTTTATAATATTCAATACAAGTTGTATTCCATTCAGCTGCATATTCACAATCTTTGTAATTATCAAACCAAGGGCCACCTTCAGTGTAATGAAGTGCTTTAGGTGATCCATCCTCAGGTTCACTATACCAACCTACTAGCCAATTCCATTCGTGACTTATTTCGCCTATATCATTATCGTCTAGCCATTCAAATCTATGAAAATAAGCACCTGTCTTATATTCATTATTAACTTCGTCTAATGTTAATGCTGTAATATTTTTTTCATGTTCGCAATTAATTAGCATCATGCTAGACCAATTTTTCCTAGGATAAACAGTTTGTATTTTACCGTCCATTTTTTGACCTGGCTTAGGATTGTAATCATGTTGAGCACACATAATAGCATATTGATCATCGACTTGTTCAAATAATTTTGCAACATCGTCTAATAATAAAAAATCACAATCAATAAACAAAGCCCAGCCTTTGTAATCTGCTAGATAAGGAACCAAGTATCTAGTAAATGTAAACTCTGTACTTGCAAGTACATCTTTTTCTCTTGTGTAAAAACCTTGTTTACGTAAATCCTTTTGTTTAATAGGGATAACTTCAACAGGTACAGATGATAATTTTTCTATACTTGTTTTTGCAACTTGGAATGCAATATCTTCTCTACTATCCCAGCCTATAAAAATTTTTAATGGTTCTGTATTTTCTGTATCATTTCCAGCCAAAGATATAATCCCTTCTTACATTTGTAATAGCTTTAGCTCCTAATTTTTTAAGGAATTTTCCTGCTACATAATTAGTGTCTTTGTGTTGCTCACATATGATAACAGGCTTGTATTTTAATATAGTTTTTTCTGCGCCTTTGAGAACTTCTAGTTCGTATCTTTCACAATCTATTTTAAGTAAACCAAATTTAGGCAGATCTAAATCATCTAATCTTTTTACTTTTATCGGTCCTGAGCCTTCGTGGCTTACAAAACTATTGCCTGTATTGTTTTGATCATAGGTCATCTTTATGAAAGAATTTTTACTACCGATTGCATATTTGTGAATATCAACTGGTAATCCTTTTGTGTTTTCTTCTAAACAAGAATAAACTTGTTCTAAAGGTTCAAATGCAATTACACGATTAAATTTACTAGCAAGCGGTTTAGACCAAAAGCCAACGTTTGCTCCAATATCAACTGCAACGTCAAAATCTTTTACATATTGATACGCAGCGTTTCTTACATCATCTTGATATTCAGCAGGGCCGCCATTTTTTATTCTTTTTTTGATTAATCTTTCAAAGTGATTATCAGTGTCTGGTAACCAATAATTATAAATTTTTTTCATTTTTCATAAGTACAATATATTTTTTATAATATATCGGTGTCCTTTTTTTACTTCGTTGTAACCTTCAGTTACTTTTGTATTTACTATGCTCTATTCTGAACAAAGAATTTTTATTTTTTCTGCCCGCCACTCAGGCTCTTCGATAATTATATGTAAATTTTTAAGTTCTTCTACATATTCTTTACTTACTTCGTTCATTATTATTTCCTAATGTACAGATAATCTATTCTGCTTAATTTTTTTAAAAGCGTATAGCCATAATTATCTAAAATAGATTCAATCGATGGCATACTTACAGGTTGTCTATCTTTATGTTTACTACTTTTACACTCAATACAAATTACCGGATTGTTATTTGTAAAAAAAGTTTTAGCTCCTTGCAGAAGCCAAGACTCGTGACTGTCGACGTCTATTTTTATAAAGTCGATATTTTTAAAATTATATGAGTCGAGTGTTTTTATATCTACAGAAAAAGATTTCTCTGGAGTGTCACGTTTAAATTGTGTCTTCTCAGTAATCCATCCTTGAAAAGATGTGTGAGTATTATATAATGTGCTAGTGCCATTTTTATTGCTTAAACCTATATTATAAGTTATGCAATTAATTATATTTTTATCTGCAATGTTTTGAGATAACGCTTGATAGCAAACAGGCTGAGGTTCGAATGCTATTACATTATCAAAGTATCGGCATAGATATTCTGTCGAATCGCCTATCCACGCTCCGACATCAATAGCATTATTAAATTTTTTAACATGTTGTAAGGATTGTTCTAATGGTTCGTAGCACGAAAAATTTTTGTCAGTTTCTAAAAAACTATCATTTTTTGGATACCACCAATCATCTTTTTTAACAATCATAAAGTAGCATCTTCCATTCCAGCTACTCTAAGTTTTACAATATTAGTTATCTGCCATTGCTTTTGATCTAGTGCTTTTAGAACGCCTAGATAATTGTTCCTAATAAGCGCAAACTCGTTTACTAGTTTTTCATAATCAACTACATCGGCTTCGCCGTCGACGTATTTTTCAACATCGCGACTGCTTAGAGCACGTTGATAATTTTCTAAATATTTTTTAAAAAATGAGCTACGCAATCTACGTAACTCAATATTTAAATAGTTAAGTATAGCTTCAATTTCTTGTAGTTGATTAAAACGATATTCAACAATACCAGGCATAGAAGCTGCGGCTTTTTCTACATTGCCGCGAAGTTTAACTTCTGTTTTTGCTGTACTTAATTCATTATTAAAATAATTTACAGCATCGGGTATTTTTGTAATGTCACGTGAAATCTCGCTATACCAACCCATTAATCATCCCAATCACTGTTATCGCTTTCTAAATCGTCTTCAACATCATCTAAGTAATATTCAATTGCTTCGTCCAAGGTGTTGTCTTGGCCTAGACAATCTCTTAAAGTAAAATCACTTACGCCATAATCAACTAATGTATCTACAAATCGTTCCGCAACATCTTCTACACTTTTTTTATCAATATATTCTTTAAACACAGACCAAATGTCAATAATCTGATTTTCGTCCATAATATGCTCCCTATTATTCTACAGGATTATTTTCAATTAGGATGTCGTCTTCCTGTAATTCTTCATCGGTATTTATATTATTGTCAGCCGAAGATTCTTGTTGTCTTTGCCATTCCTCCATTACAATATCTAATAGATCATTAGTCCAGTTTTTTCTAAACTCTTTTATTTCAGTTCCGTCTGGCATATCAAACTTTAACATATTGCCAGTTTTAACTAGTAGTCCTTGAGCTTCAAAAAAGTCAACTAGTCCACTGTATGGATCCATGCCAGTGCTGTATGGGATCTTAACTTCTACACTTTCAAATGGTTTAGAATAACGAGTTTTCATTACTTTACACTTAGCTCTAATACCAGTGACCGCACTAGTAGTATCTTCAGTTGTTTCATCGTCTTTAGCTTTGAGTTTTAGTTTTTTAATTGCTACAACTATCGAACTTGCATAGATAAATCCTTGGCCGCCTGAAATTTTATCATCAGGATCAAACATATCTTGTGATGCATAGGTATGGTTAGTACACACAAGGCCTACATTTGTACTACCTAACATGTTTACACAGTTTCGTACAAGAGCAGTTAGCTGCTTAGGTTTACGACCCATGTCACCTTTCATATCACCTTTTTCGAACTGATCAACATCAGTTGGTGTAAGTAACATTCCTAAAGAATCAACTACGAACAATACTTTAGGACGGTCTTCTTCAGGTGTTGATTTATAATCTTTCATAAACGTGCTCATAGTTTTAGCAACGTCATCGATCATACTCATATTTAATTTAAGCAGTTTAGATTCTGATGTATCTACATCAAGTGCTTGTAGCCATGTTTCGTCTAGCGCATTTTCTGAATCAATAAGCACTACAAACATGCCCATGTCTTGTGCTGCTTTCACAATGTTACCTGAGCAAATATAACTTTTGCCGGCTCCTGATTCACCGGCAAAAACTGTAACTTTGCCTAATGGTACGCCTTTTTGAAAATCACCACTTATTAAATAATTAAGAACATAGTTGCCTGTTGAAATCCAATCAGTTGGATCGTGAAATCCTGCACTCATTCCTGTAATAGATTTAGTTAAACTATTCCTAAACTTAGTGGGATCAAAAGATTTAATTGTCATTAAAATTTCCTGTTAAAAATAAAAAGTAGAGCTACTTATACATAGCTCTACTTTAGTCAAACATTAACCGTTTTGACGTGCACGAATCATTGCAAGAATATCTGATGATTCAGGTGCTGCTGTTGATTCTTGAGCAGGTGCTGCTGGAGCAGGATCTGGGTCAAAAGGAGGATCAACTGGCGCAGCAGCTGGCACAGCTTCTGCTACTTTAGGAGTCGGTGATGAATTTTGAACAGGGTCGCCTGTACTCATGCCAGGAGCCTTGAAATAAGCACCCCATGCATCAGGATCATATGCCTCACCGTCTACTGACGCTTCAAACATTTCAGTCATTACTTTAATGCTAGTTTCGTCCGGCTTTGATGGCAAGAAATCGTTTAGATTAAACAAGCTATAAGTGTTAATAGCTTGCATCTCTGCATCACTTAGCGGGCGTTCTCTACGAGCCCAAGTTGACGTTGAGTAGTCAGCGTATCCACCTTTAGAACTTTTATTAAGTCTAAAGTCAATACCTTGTGTGTAATCAGTTGGAAGTTCTTCCATGTCAGGATCCATAAGAGCCTGCTTGATAATCTGAAAAATCTGTGGCCCGATAATAAGACGACGAATTGGATTTTCTGGTGCTTCGTCATCAGTAAGAGGGTTGTCTGTTACAAAACCTTGGAAGATATACGAACGTTTCTTCCAATACTTACGACCCATGTCTTCAAGAGTTGGATCTTTAAACCAACCACGAACTTCACCGAGAATCGGACAAGATTCACCATACATTTCCATACACGGAACTTGTACTACAATTGGCTTAGAATCTGTTTGTCCTTTGATCCCTGCAAACGGCAGTTTGATCATTAAGCGTTCTTTCCAGAAGAAATCTGCATTAGGGTCGCCGTCAGGAAGGAAGCGAATAGTTGCACTTTCGCCTTCTTTGATATTCCAGAATGGATAGATTGGATTTGGTCCTGTGGGACCTTGAGCTGCTCTGTTATCTTGTTGTTGAAGTTTTGCTCGTATTTCAGCTAGTGATGTCATATTAATTTGCCTTTCAATGCCTTTAAATATATGTTATGCCTAAATGTGTAATAAAGCATATTTCTTATACTACACAATGTTATTTAGTTTGTCAACTAAATTTTTATAAATTTTCTATATAATTTTCTAAGTCAAAATTTTCGATCACTCGATTAGATGATAAAAATTCATAATCACGTCTTTTATTTGCATTTTTTGTTATATTCCTTACATCAAACCCTATCATTCTTGCTCTAGAAAATTCTCTTAATCCTTTCAAAAAATCATACCATTTTTTTCTAGTCAATTCGTCTTGATCTCCTACTAGGTTATCACTGTAAATTACCGATAACTTTTCATTATCCAAAGAACAACTAACTTTACCAATAACATCTCCATCTGCAGAAAAATCAAATTCAAATAATCTTCCATCGCTAGGTACATTTGTAACATTACCTTCTTTGTCACCTAAAGTGCAGTTAGGAAATCTACCTCTAACTTTGTTAAAAAGTTGCTCTGCTATTTTGTCTAAATTATTTACAGCCATTATTTTTCCTAATCAAATTCATTGCTAAGTCCGCTAAATTCTGGAGCATCGAATTCGTCTCCGTATTCAACTGGTTTTAATTGCGGCATATACTCGCCTGCTAGATTTATATATTTGTCTAAATAATTATCTAACATAAAACCAGTGGTTACATGAATCACTTCAAATCTTTCGAATCTATTTCTATCTTTAAATTCCATACCCTTACCGATTTCTTTAATATACGGATCTTTTCTTGCCTGTCCCGGTCCAGCAAATTGAGGCAAACTATCAAAATGAGTTAATCTTCTTTTCTTAAGCAACACACGAACTTCTTTTGCTGTACTATTCATTGCTTTGTTTCTAATATATTTTCTACGTTGAGTTTCTGTGCCTAGATAATCGCCCTTGTCTGTATACATAGGTAATCCTATTTCGTCAAAACTAGTGTTTCTAAATTCTTCTCTACCACTAACTTCGATTGCACCGTCACCTCTGCCTGAGCTTTGAGGACCATATTTTGTTATCCAGTCGATAAATTCTTCTTCACTTCTGCCGCCGAAGGGAATATTTTCTAACGGGATAGCCGATCCTATTAAAGATAATTCTTTTGCTATTGCTATGTAAAGTTCTGATGGTTCTAAGTCTAATGCATCATACATCTCTTCTATAGTTTTGAATAACTCCCATAAATCTACATAGGATGAAAAATCAGAATAATCAATTCCTTCTTTTGGCACATATTTTCCGTCAACAAAAGTAAATAAAGGAAAAAACTCTCTTACAAGAGAAGCAACTTCTTTTAATTTAAGTTGTACAACTATATCTACTATAGTTTCAAATGAATTTAATTGATTATCATAATTTAATTGCATGTTATCATCGTCAATTAAACTTTCTAATTCATCAAGCTTTTCTACTACATCAAGCAAATTGTTAAGGTCGGCATTGTCTTTATTTTTATAAAGATCTGCTATATCATCTCGTATTTCATACCACAAAACAAAAAATGGATCGTTAGATCTTTCTAATCTTCTATTTAATTCCGCAATAGAAGATTCTAATTGTGTTACTTTTGGTTCTACAGCAGTAGTATCTAAATCAAACTCAACAAACCCTTTCGGATATGCAGATTTTAATGTAACTAAATCAGATTCTTGTAAAGTTTGTAGTAGCTGTGTTACAACATCTTCATTTATATCTCTGTTAGATGTTTTTTCCAGTTCAACTTGAGCTAAATCGTTTGATTGATCTAACTGAGTGCTAATGTCTGCTAGTTTTGCTTTCAACAGATCTTGGAATTTTGTATCTATTTGGTTTAACGTAGAAGTAATTCGATCATCTTCGAAGTATGTGCCGTCTATACTTTGAAAAACTATTCCTATGTAATTTGTAACTTCGTATATGTCTTTTATTGACCTATTATCTACATTATTTATAGCAACATCTATTGCAGAAATAATAAGATTCAATGTCTCTAAAGTTTGCTCTACATTTTTTCTACGTTCTTCTTGAGCACTTATAGCTTCATCTCGTAAATTAAACTGAGTTTGAATTGCAAGAGCACTTGCAGCTTGATGAGCTGCTCGTAATTTATCTTGTAGTACTGAGTCTTCTGCGCTCTGTCTTATTTGTTCTCTGTTAGCAAGTTCTTCCTCACCAGCTGATCGACCACGTTCTATAGATTGTAACATCTGTTCAGCTTGAGACTTTGCTTTTTGATCTAGCGCTTCGAAATCTATATTTGTAACTGCACGACTTATACTTGTTTCTGCACGTTGGTCATAAGCACTTATACGATTTGGTAATTGTACAGCAAACCAATTTATTGCTGATTTAATATTGTTAGTGTTGATAACAGATCGCAGTTTATAGTTACCCCAATTGACAGTTTGTCCGTCCTCATCTTTTGTTGTTAGTGACATTTCAGGCACACTTGGTAATTTAATTTTAATAGGCAAGTTATTTTCTTGTAACTGAATTAATTCCTCTAGTGATAAAATGTCTACATAAAGATCTTGTAATTTGTATATTGCTTGTTCCCTGTTTTTAGGGTCTAATACATAATTTGTAAATGTTTCTTTATCTCTAAAAATTTCGCTAAAGTTAATATAAAAATCTAATTTATCACCTATGTTTTTTCTTATGTAATTCTCTACTTTATCATTTAAGTTATTAAGGCCAGGTTGAGATACTTGAATGTTTCCTTGCCATCTAGGAAAAATACCTGTAGGGTCATTGCGATATCCAGTTTCGAAGTTTTGGACTCTTTCAACTTCTCTCCACAGCAGATCAGGAATTTGCTTATAGAAATTTTCCATAGACTGTGTATCAGCTTCTGCCTTAAGTAGTCTTTTATAATCATTATACAGATCTGCTAGTCTTTTTCTAATATTATTCATTACATTAGCATTAAAGCGAGTCCACATATCGGTTTGATATTTCTTTTCGTACGCTTGTATAGCTCTAAGCAGTTTACCATAATACTCAATAGATGGTAAAACACTGCCTACTGCTGGTTTATAAACACTAGCCACATAATTAGATAAAATATTATATTCTTCTTTATCGCTATCTGTGTATCCTCTAAAAGCAGATTGCCAAGTTAGTCTTGTATTTCCATACTTTTCTTTTAGTTCATCGGTTTTATCAAAAAGAGCTTGGTCAATAGCCATAAGTTGTTGATCTACGGTATCATATTTAGACTGAATACTGCTTATAGTTTCTTCTATTTGCTGCAAATTTAAACTTGTACCAGCTACTTCTTCAATTGCTTGACTAAACGAAATTTCTTTATTTTTGGCAATTGATAACGCACTTTCGATTTGTGCAATAGTAAATCTTCCAAACTTTTTATTTTTGTCTATGAATGTGGGTATACTCGAGCTATCTGTTGTATATACTATGCTTGAGGTATCAGTTTGGCCAGTTCTTAAGTAATCTTTAAGTATTTTAGAACCATGTGTCCATTCGGCCCATAGTTTATTTGCTATCGGCGTGTTTACGTTTCTAGGCGGTTTGTAGTACAATTCGCGAATTTCTTTTTCTATGCTCGGTTTACTTAATTCTATATGTTTTTTTATTATTTCATAATCTTCTTCAGAAATATTTTCAAATCCTATCTTAGTTATAGCTAAGAAAAGAGGACCCATCGTTTTAGTAGTCCATAGCTTGCCGGATCTTGCATCCTTCATAGCAGCTTTGTACACTTCTGTAGGAGTATTGAATTGCTCCGCTAAAATACTGTCATACTTTTTAGTGATAGCATTAAGTTTTTTTTCGTAAATATCAAACATATTTCAATCCCAGTATGTAATATTTAGCCATATCCGCGACTTACAAATATTGGCATCGGTGCTTCGTATTCTTCTTCAATTGAAGTAGTGGTAAAAGTATTATACACTCTGGGATCCCAATCTTTTAACACAGCTACCATTCTTAATATTAATAAGACTGCACTAATAAGATCATCCGACTCGCCCGGCTTAGCTTTAAAACTATTACCAGCAGCTACATATCCTTTAAGTTCACTAAGTAACGGTGCACTGTGAATTTTCATTTTGCTGTTTTCTAACATTGTTTTTAATCTAGTACACGCTGTAATTTTAGAACCGTGTGTAGTGTTAAACCCTTTGCGGAATTTTCTTACATGCCCTTTACGGATAGGCTCAGAAACAAAATACCCTTGTATGTTTTCTTCACCATAATCGTTTATTACAATTAGTGCTGCTTCACCTAAGCCGTTGTTTTCAACACTCCAGTACAAGCTAGATACACCTACTTCATTTGCTATGTAATCGTTTATTTCTTTTAGTATTTGTATTTGTTTAGGAATGGCGGTTGTATTGTGTCGCCATTCTGCAACTTGTTCATAAGCTGGTAATTCAAAAACTTGTATAGCTGCATAGTCTCCCCCAGTTCCCATACTAGGATCTAGTGATACAGCATAGCTAGAAGATTTGTCTAATTTTTTATACCAACGCACTTGACCCATGTTCATCAAGGGGTCTATTGTTTGAGCGTTTGCTAACCAAATACTATCTAATAGTGTTTCGTCAAAGATTAAAAACTCACATCCATACTCTCTACGAAAACGCTCTTCGCCTATGCGACCCATTTCAGCCGTTGCCCATGCATCGTCTCTGTCAGGATGTTCTTCCCATGATGCTACGAAACTGTGAAAACCATTTATACCAGTATCTTGCTCATTGCCGTACTCGTCAAACTTTTGTTCTGCTTGTTTCCATATTTGAGCAAAGGTATCTTCGTCTGAGTTTGGCGTTGATGTAATAATTGCACGACCGCCTGTTGCAAGCGTAGGCGAAATTGATGTCCAAAATTCATCTGCAATGTTTGGTTGTACAAATGCAAACTCGTCGCAATATAGTAGTGAAATTGCCATACCACGTCCAGTAGTACCTGTAGTTGTTTGACTTACAATTCTACTACCATTTTCAAATTCAATAGATCCTTTGTTGTAACTTGTTACGCCGGCTCTGATATGATCTGGGCACAATTCGTACACATAGCGTATACGTTGCATGATTTCTTGTGCACCTGTATATTTGTGTGCTGCAATAAGTATAGTTTGATCTTTATTAAACATTGCAAACCAAGTAAGGTATATAGCAGCACAAGTAGTTTTGCCTGTTTGTCTAGGCATCATATTAATATTAAATCGATGATTATGATAGCTATCCATTAACCTTAGCTGATATTCATATGGATCAAATAGCAATTTGCCTTTTACGGGATGCTGAATATGTGCAAAGTTTTCTGCAAAATACAAATAACCTGTTTCGGGGTCCGTGCATCTAGCGAACTGGACCATTTGTTCTTGAGTATATGTTTGTTTTTGGTGTGGTTTTTTTGTTAAAGTTCCATCTAAAGATTTATTCATAAAATATTTAGCAAAAAATTAGTAAACTGCGTATTTTTTTGCTAGATTATAAATCTCAGGATTTACTTTTTCGAACTGTATACCTTGATGTTTGTCTAGTATTTCACAACTTTCTAAAAATTTCTTAAGATTATTAGTATCAAGATTGTTATCATATAAAATGTTTTTTAGTTTGGTATTTTTCTGTAATATTTTTTTATCAATTTTAAATTTTTTTCTCTCATGCAAAGGTAGTTGATTTAATTTTAAATATTTCGGACGATTTAAAGGATTAAATGTATAAGATAAATTTTTATTTACGTTCCAGTTAATAATATCATTTACCTTATTACAATTTTGAATATTTAAAGTAGTGTAAGAAATAAATTTTGTATTATCTTTTAGTGTTAACCAATCATTTATATTTTTATCAATTAAAGAAAAATCAACTCCCCAACGAATACAATTAGCTAAATCACCTACTGCATCGATACTAAAAAAGATTTCTAATTGTCTTAATTTTTTAAATAAAGAAAAATATTCTTTCGGCAAAATACTACCGTTTGTTGATATAGATAATTTAACTTTTTCTAAATTAGCTTGACTACCTATTTTATCTAAAAGTTTATAAAAATTTTTACTATAGAATGGTTCACCACCGACTATATGTATAGTTTCTATGTCTGAAAAATTAGTATTATCTAAAACTAAGTTTAATTTATCACTATAACGCTTTGCTTGTAAATTATTATTTAAAAAGTGATCGTGTTCTAAATTTTGAAGTTTATTTGTAACATCTTTTGCACTTAACCATTTACTACTACATGCCGGTCTGCACATTCTACACATCATATTACAAGTATTATCTAGTGCTATTTCTAAGTACTGTAATTTATTTTTTTTAATTGTTTTCAATTGGGCAGAATGTTCAAATGCATACATACGCAAGCTATCGATATTCATGCTTTCTTTATTCCAGCATTTACTACAAGCATGATAGCTTTTGTTTGTTGTTTTTAAATTTTTTCTTATATTTTGCCAGACTTCTGATACAAAAATTTCATCTAAAGAATCTACATCAAAAACAGTAGGTATTTTAAAACTAAGATCTGTAGTACCAAAACCACAACAAGGTTTGATTTTTCCTTGTATATCTTTTATAGCAATAGCATTTGTTAAAAAATTACATTGTCCTGATTCTAAAGATAATAGATCTTTACTTGTGTTGTGAAGCATTACAACTTATATAGTGCTTTAAGTTCTGCTCTAATTTTATTTTCTAATAATTCGTCATCTTCTGTATTCATTGCATTGTCGCCGCCTGCTGTTGCTGGATAAGATCCTTTTTCATTATTAAGACCGCCGGCTAAATTCTTTGTCATGTACTTTGTATCACGAAACTCTGGATCAGGTTCAGTAGTAGCATCTTCAAAACCTTCTTCTACTGCGCATTCTTCATCGAGACTATGATCGCCTCCGCACATATCACAACTAGAAGTTTCAGCTGTATCATTTTCGTCTTTGAAAAGGCTTAATAGCTTTGCCATATCCATATGTTATCTCCTATAACTTATTTATGTAACTTTGTAAGTCTATAAGTTTTGATTCTTTTACTTTTTGTAATTGTTGACTAACTTCTGCTGCTTGTTTTTTGTAGCTTGTTCTAGTTTTTTGATCTCCAGCTTGCCCTGATGCTACTGCTGATCTATTTAACATGTTACGATGATGAAGCAGCTTACCTTTCTCTGTGCGGGGAGTTGGAATCAAGTCGGTTTTATATATATTAATTTTTTGTTTTTGTATCTGCACTTGATTTTGTGCCTGCAGTCTGTCTAAGTTACTTAGATTTCCTTGAGATAATTTTTTTTGAGCCCGTCGAAGCTGCTCTTGCGCAATAGCAAGACTTTGTCTATAATTTGGTTCTGTTACACCAGGATAGTAATTAGGCTGCTCTGGTGTTTGTGTTGTTGGCTGTGCTGATTGACTATCACTTGCACTAGGTCTATCACTTATATTACCAGCGCCTCCGACTGGAGTTTGATCAGGCACGCTATCGCCGGAACTACCCGGTACTGGTTGATCAAATACATCTGGTCTGTTAGGCGTTGCACCTGAACTACCTGAACTACCCGGTACTGGTTGATCAAATACATCTGGTCTGTTAGGCGTTGCACCTGAACTACCTGAACTACCCGGTACTGGTTGATCAAATACATCTGGTCTGTTAGGCGTTGCACCTGAACTA
>Ga0208898_1001206_pt1 | contig 17542 bp, 25 predicted proteins | sample VirMetDEL_Mar_4_FD_184513 | JGI IMG/M metagenome (GOLD analysis project Ga0208898, IMG submission 184513) | Aqueous microbial communities from the Delaware River and Bay under freshwater to marine salinity gradient to study organic matter... | ecosystem: Environmental > Aquatic > Marine >...
CCTGTTGTCTTAACAGCTTGCCAAGATGTTCCACCAGAGTTATCTGTAAATGATAAATTTCCAGAACCATCTGTAACTAAAATTTGATCTGCTGTACCAGTTGCTGTTGGTAAAGTTAATGTGTATGAAGATGAAACTGTTCCTGGTGCTTTTAATCCAACGTATTCACCACCAGTTGTGTCACCTAATCTTAATGCACCTGTTGCACCAAGAGTAACGTTTGTTCCATCCCAAACTAAATTAGCAGAACCACCAAATGAACCTGAACTATTAAATTGAATTTGTGTATCAGAACCACCTGGAGGTGTATCTGCTACTGCAGATATAACTTCATCACTTCCATCAACATAAACATAGTTTATTTTATTTGTAGTAACAGTATAAGTTGAAGCACCGGCACCTGCTGTAAATACTAATGATGAATCTGTTTTGTTATTAATTAAATATTCTTTTTCTACGTTTGGTAAAGTAATTGTTGTTGGTGTTCCTGGCGTACCAGTAAACACTAAAATTTTACTTCTACCTGCTTCTGTTGTGTAAGTTGTTGTATCTGAGTTAGTTGAAAAAGCTAAAGTTGTAGCTCCTGTAACCACAATATTAGAGATACCTGTAATTGCGTTATCTATTCTTTGTAAGTTTACGTTAGTTCTATCTCCCCACGTTCCTGAGTTTTCACCACTCGCTTGGAGGATAATACCTAAATTTGAAAATGTACTAGCCATATAATTTCCTCATTATCATTTTTTTAAAAATCTGTCCACGTTTGATTTGCACCGGTACTAATAGGTGTCCAAGTTTGCGTGGCTCCTGTTGTTATAGCTGACCACGGTTGATTTGCTCCTGGAACAATTGGGTTCCAATTTGTAATAATAAGGTCTCCTGAACCTAAAGTCAAGTTATTACCTGTGACTTGAATAACTTGATCTGTAACAAAAGATAGTGTTCCTGTACCTACTGTAACCTCTGATCCTGTAACGTGGTAAACAGAAGCTATATTTACAGTACCTACGGACGTTTGGACCGTTGATCCTGTAGGTAAAACATTAGCTTTTGCGTCAAAAGTAACACTACCAGAAGTAACTAATAGTTTACTAGCTATAACATTTATTTTAGCTTGGTTACTAAATCCTACTGTTCCAGTAGATAAACTTACACCAGAACCTGTAACACTTAATTCTAAACCACCTTCAATAATTACACCACCAACACTGATTGAAACTTCACTTCCATCAAATGTTGGAATAGCATTATGATTAACCGTTACTGAACCTACACTAATTCCTACTTCAGATCCTGTTACAGCTTCTGTAAATCCATCTGCAGATATATTTGGAGATTGAACTGCTATTTGTAATAAATTAGTTGCAGCAACAACATCTGCATTTGCAATAACAGCAGGTGAATCTAATGAAAAAGTTAATTGAGATCCAGTTAATTCAAAACTAGATTTACCTTCAAAAGTTAAAGTTCCAAGTTGAATTGATAATTCAGAAGCTGAAGGAATAATATTAGCTGTACCTGTAACAGTAACTTGCGCACCAATACCGCCCCAGTTATCTGCACTCCAAGCATCTTCATTCCAACCTTGATCAATTGGAGCTTGAATAGTTAATTTGTCAGGAAAAGAAAAGCTATTAGCATCCCAGGCTTTTGCATCCCACGCGCCTGAACCCCAACCACCTTCGTTTCCGATGGTTACAGTTACATCAACACCTAGACCATTCCAAGTGCCTTCACTCCATTTGCCTGAATTCCAAGGTGTGTTTGTAGCCATTGATTATTCTATGGCAACTGTACTACGATATTCTTAGAATCGCACTTGTTGAGTTTGCATCTGGGAACTGAATAGTAAAGTCACCGTTTGTTGAAGTTTTGTCTCCACCGAAATCTAACACCACAACTGCTTTGTTTGATTGTGTTGCGTTGTAGATTAAAGCAGCGGATGCAGTGATTGTAGCTGTTTGAAAAGTCAAATCACTAAAGTCAACAAAAGCAATATTCTGTGCAACACTAACAGTTGTGTTTGTTAATGCAGCTCCTGCAGCAGTATAACCAGTTCCACTTGTTTCATTGTCTGTTGTATAAACAGTTGTTGTGTCCGCAGCAAATCCAGTTACTGTTGTATACAAAGCTAAATTAAAAGTATCTCCAGAAGTTGTGCTGAAGTTATGAGTTCCTAAAAACAGTTCTTGTTTAAAACTATCAGGTACTATGTTTGCCATTTATCCTCCTATTTTGATGGGTCAACTGACGGTAAAGGAACCCGTACAACTCCATCGGTGTATTCGTCTCTTCTTCTACGACCCGTTTGTTCAATACCAAATGACTCTTTAGCCGTTTGATATGATTGTTCGTAAACTTGTATCATATCTGGCGCACCTTTCAAGTATTTATATGTTTCTGCCAAACAACCATTTAATAATACATCTTCTGCATAAGTCGATAAATAAGTAGTCGAATTATTATCAGAAGAATCTAAATTAACGTTTTTATAATAAGCAATCGTTACACTAAAATTAGTGCTTGGTGTTGGACTAACTACCCAAGTTACTTCATCCCAGTTAGCATAATATTTAGGAGTACCATACGTAGCAGAAGGTGTAGGATCATATTCTGCCATAAAACTAGTATCCTTTTGTTCTAAAAAAGATTGTTCGTTATTAGAATCAGTTATTTGTACATATCTAATATTAGTTAAAGCCGTAGGCACTGTTACATATCTATTACCTGTTGTCATTGCAGCCGTTGCATAAAATCTATAATTGTCAGATTGAACTTCTCTGTAAACTCTATTTTCAGTATTTTTTACAATTTGTGCAATAGTAGAATCTGATAATCCTCCGCTATCAACTTCTGTATAATTTCTAATTTGTGTTCTTAATTCGTCGTATGTCATTATGGTGTTAAAGTTACCGGACCAGCCGATATACTTCCTCCTCCTATTCTTGCTTGTTGCGTTGCTGTTGTAGCTGCGTTCCAAGTATAATGATCTGTATCAGTCACAGTAATAGAATGACCGTTTGAATCATTAATATCATTAATTCCTATTCCATAACCACCTTCACCATCTCTAAATCTAACTATGTTTCCTGTTGATCTTCCGTGTGCTTCTTCAAACACAGAAACAGTTGATGATCCTGAAGTTAAGATTAATGGATTAATATCTAAAACTCTTGCTACCGCTGGTTCTGTTCTTGCAGGTCTTGCATCCTGTAATCCCTGTGCATCACCACCTTTTGGTTTTGGTTCTAGTTGCGGATGTTTAGGTTCATATTCAGTGTAATGAACTAAAGAACCATTCCATTCTTTTACCATTTCTGGATATGGAAATTCCATACCAGATCGATCAGAAATTGCTTTAGATTTTTTACCTGTTGCAAAAGGCATTATACTCCATCTCCATAAAATGTTTGTGGTGAAATAAATACAGAAGTTCTTTGACCATCTTCAGTCAATGCTCTTTGTAATTCATCTTCGTAAAATAATCTTAACTGTTCTGTTTTTTCTGGTGAATGTTTAATAGATAAATAATAAGCAAGTCCAGAAGTCATACAAGGAATAAATCTATAAACAACATCTGCTGTATTAGTGTATGCACCTACATCTTGTATTCTTGCAAGATAATAAAATTTTAATTGGTAATTTGAACCTGAAAAAGCAGAACCTGGAGTAATATATAAAAATACACTAGGGCTAGTAGTTCTTTGAACATAATATTGTGATGGTGTTCCTTGTGATAATTTATTAGGCAACGAAGCATAAGTAGATCTATCAATTTTAGTTAAAGTAGTATCAACTGGTGCTGTTGCTGTTGTATTATTTCTAACATAAGCTTCTAATACATCATTAATATCAGTTGGAAAATTTACATTATCATTTGCATAATTATATTCTGCTTGACCTAAAACTAATGGAATAGTTGCAAGTTTTACTTTCCATAAATGGATACCTCTATTACCCCATTCAGAAAGTAGAATATTTAATGATCTTCTTGCGCTACGCAAATGATAACCCGTTCGAGCTCCACCTACTCCAGCTCTTTCTAAAGCTTCTTCAATTATTTCATCGATATCAAGATCGAAAGTTGTAGTGCCTGATGTAGCCATCTAGCCTCCTATTTATCGATGAACAAAATTAAAGTTGAATTTGTTACCGAAGTTGCTCCAACACCATCAACATATAAAACTCCATCTTCTGGAATATTTAATGTTTCAGTTTGTCCAGGTGGTACTGTTAAAGGAATGTAAACTCCTGAAGATGCATCTGAGCTTACTGTTGTAGGATTTGTTAATCCATTAATAGTAGCTGACCCTGCTGTTCCTCCAGTAGTTGTGTTAGATTGTAAAGCATAACCTCTTAATCTTGTTCTTCCTGTAAACGCAACACCATTAGCACTTAGTACGACTGGTTTTACATCTGATTTCATACTCATTTAATTTTTCTCCTTAAGTTTAAGTGTGGGCCGAAACCCACACTTAATTAATTATTAACTTACTGTCGCACTAAACGGAGTAGCTGGTGTATTAGTACAAGCTGAAGTTACTTCAACTTTCCATTTACCCGCAGCAACCGCTGTACAAACTATTCTTGAAAAAGTTACGCCACCAGTTGTGTCACCATCTAAAGTGATTGTGTCTGATGTTGCTGCTGTTTCAAAACCAACAACGTTGTCAGATGTGTCATCAATTAAAATTGCACTTCCAACCATAACATCAGTTGCATTAGCAACTTTTACAACTAGATCTCCAGTCTTCGTAATTGAAGAAAAGATTTCAAATTTTGCGCCAATGTTACTTAAGTTATTTAAGTCTGCTCCTGGTCCTGCAACTGCAGAATCAGCGTTAGCGTTGATTGCTGGTAATGTGTAAGTTACTGCGTCTGCTGAATCATTGTAAACAATTTTCCCTGCGTGAGTTCCAACTGTTAATGATACACTAGCGTCAGCATCTACAACGTTACCTGGTCCTGTATTGTAAAATCCATTTTTAGATATTACTGGACCTTGAAATGTAGTGTTTGCCATTTTTTATCCTCCTAGTTATTTCTACATAGTCTCTAGGCCGTCGACTATACTCGTCTATGCAGAATTTTATTGTATAGTAATAATACTATACTTTAGATTTGCGTTAAGCGCAAGAGATCCTTAATAATAAAGCTGATTTATTTATGTAGTAGCGTTTTGACTAAGTAGCTACTGAAACTTGTGGTGCAGCCTCTTCAATCTTATTAATTAAATTAGCCTGTTTAGCTTCAGCTATTTTAATATGACTGATAACTTCTTTAATCTTGTTATCAATCCTCACCATATCAAGGGTATATCTACCTTGATCGTTATAGTGCTGCTCCCATTCCAGTTCTAGTCCCCTTTTCTGTTTGTAAAGGGATTGAACGTGTGTTTGCATTACTAACCTCCTCATAGGTTAACCAAACTTTACGAGTATCATAAAATTCGGAATCTTCCCATACTATATCATTTTTTCCTAACTTGTCAACTATTGCATCATTAAAGGATTTATCGTTATCTTCACAACTAATTGTGAAGTCACAAAAGTATCCATATGCTTTAATTTTAATTCGGAATGTTTTCATATAATTTTCACCTCTTGCAATAAAAAAGAGGCGGTTTTTAGGCCGCCTCTTTTAATTCAGTGCTTACGCACCTGGTGATCCGAAGATACCTCTAGGGTCAGACCAGCCGAAGCTGTATCTTTCTCTAGCTTTGTATCTAACGTTACCAGTGTCAAAGTCACCTTCCATTGCAGTTTTTAAAGGTGATCTGTTGAACATTTTCATACCATTAGGTACATCTGTTTTGATGAAGAACGCATCACTGTCTGTTAGGTAATTGTTAACCACATAACCTTGTGGAATCATACCTTTAGACACGATTGCATTTACATCGTTGTCAGCTGTTCCTACTCTACCTTGAGATTTCATCAATCTCTCTGCAGTAAATTGTAACTCAGAAGGAATGATTAATTTCATACCTTGAGCAGCAATTTTTAATCCTCTTTCATCAGTGAAAGCTGCGATGTCGATTAACGATTGTTCTAATGAAGTTTCGTTAAGATCCGCAGATGTCGCTAATTCATTTGAGAATGTTCCTGCAATAGTTGGGTGAAGTGTAGAACAAAGTTCTAAACCATCCCCACCTAAGTAGTTAGTATTGAAAGCGTTGTTCAATACGTTAGCCGCTTTAACTTGCTTAGTGTTTGCCATAGATCTAGCTAATGCTTTTGTGTATCTAGTAGCAATTCTATCGTACAAGTTGTCCTCGATTGCTTCTTCAGTAATCGCGAACGCTAAAGCGATAGTTTCGTGAGTGTATCTGCTTGTAAAAGTTTCTTGTGCATTGTCAAATGTCACTGCTGAACCTTCAGGTTTAACAGCTGCATTCGCAAATCCAGATAACATTACTTCTTCTTCAAAAGCTCTGTCTGAATTTTCTGCATCATAGATTTCTACGTGCTGATTCTCGTATCTTTTATACTCTAGGCCGAATAGTGCATTCAACCCAGGCTCTAGTTCTTTAACTAGTTGTTGTCTTGATATTGCCATAGTTTATACTCCTATACTCCTACAGTTTGTTTATACAAGTGCTCATTGATTCTAACTACAAAGTTAACGTTTGCTGAAGTTAAATCATTATTTTCGATATCTTTTGATACACCAACTACCTGCAATTGTGCAGAAGTTGTTACAAAAGAAGCATCGTCTAATTCAACTTTAGATACGCCATTGATAGTTGATCCTGCTGTATATTCAATGTCCGCTAATTCGAACACGTCTGTTGCAGCAGAAGCGCTTGCGTTATTTGATTGTACCTCGAACCTTTCGTGAGGATCGTCGTATACAAATGCTCTGATTTCTTCCCCATTAGCTACATTCGTTTGAGTGTAGTAATTTCGGTAAGTTGGTTTTCCAGTAGTTGGATCTTTAGTTATAAACGTACCCCAGAAAACACCAACTAAGTTAGTGTTTGCTGCAGCAGCTACTTCTACAGTTCCGCCTGCTACTGCTTTAACCGGGTCTCCCTGATAAATTGAACTCGCATAGTTATCTGCGATCAAGTATTCAGTTAAACCTTGGTTGTCAGCATTTTGACCAATCTTACCAATCGGTTTTAAACCAAAAGCTGCGTCTTTATTTGCCATAGTTTTTCTCCTTATTGGTTAATTGTATGATGGTCAGCGAATCGTTAAAAAATTAACTTTTCTTAGAGCCACCAAAAGTTACTCTAGTTTGCCTTTCACTATTGATTGGCATACTAGGATGTTGATCCTTCAAGGGCTCGTTATTTATAGCTTCATCACGATCTTGCGTTCTTTTGTTAAAGTACGCTTCACGTTGTTTTGCGAGCTCTTCCGGTATCCTAGCCAACACTAGGCCACCAACTCCGATCACTCCCTTATACTTGCCGTCTTCAATGCTTGGAAAATCGTGATCTGGATATTCGTCAGCTCTTACGAGCTCCCATCCGGACCTAATTTTTCCCGACATATTCTTGCTGTCATCTTGACCAAGAACTTCGGCTCTTATCCATCTGTGCCTATAGCCATCTGGCGCAGGGGGTGCATCTAAACTTGATGGTGGAGTCCAAACTTTTTTTCGAGTTTCTTTTTCTCTAGTTTGACCCGCACGAGAAGTTTTATCAATTGTCATACTATACCTCCTTCGTGAGTTGCAATTGTCTTGCGTAATCTTCGAGTGGCACACCTAATTTTTTAGCGATTGCTACCTGTGAAGGTGTGAGTCTTACAGTTTTCTTGCGTCCCGTTGTAGCTGGACGTCTAGCTGAAGCAACTGTTTGAGTAGGTTTAACTTCTCTTTCAGTTGTAATTGACTCTACCTTATCAAATTTATGCGGAAATTCAAGTCTTATTCTTTTATCAATTTCAGCATAATATTCGTCAGATTTAGGATCATAGCCTTCCTCTCGGACTAGCTTGTTATGTATATCAAACGCAGTGTAAGTCATCGCAGAATCGTTACCAAACCACGCATTTTTAGTTGCCCAAGCTTCTGCTTTTGGATCAGCATCAACCTGTTCTTCTTGTCTTTGTGGTGTGATATTAACTTCTTTTGGTGTTTCTTTGACTTGCGTCTGTGCGCTTTTTAGCGTCTGCAATCTAGCAGAATCCATCGTTAACGAAGCAATTTGCTGCTGTGCAGCAACTTGTGCGTCTACGTCTCCACTATCGATTGCGTTTTTGAGAGCGATTTTGGCGGAGTCTAAACTTGTTTTAACTCTAGACTCAAACTCATTCATATAGTCTTTGTCTAAGTGTGCAAATCTAGCTTCAGCTTTTTCTTTTTGCGTTTTCATTGATTGCGCAAAAGTAATAGCTTCTTGTCTTTGCCTTTCAGCCTCTCTCATTTTACGAGTCAACTTAGCAATTCTTCTTTTTACAGAATCACTGTATTGTTCTAACTCGTCCTCTTTTTTCTCTGTCTTTTGTTTTTGATCGCCCTGAACATCAGACTGCTCACTAGATTTCTCAGGTGTATCAGCGGACTGATTATCGTCTTGAACGACTTCAAGCTTTTCATCTTCTTTCTCCTTTGTTTGCTCAGAATCTAAATTAATATCAGCACCTTCTTGTTCGCCAACATCAACTAGATCTTCTTTTTTATTTTCATCTGGCATAGTTTCTCCTATGGTTAGTATTGCGTGATGATTGAACTAGGATCTTTTACAGTTCCTAATACTTCATCATCGTTTAGTATTCTCAGCTCTCCACCTTCTATTGGTAATCTTGAACCAGCATATCTAGCAAAGATGACCCAATCTTTTTCTTTACACCAAGGACCTGTTTTAAACTTTTCTTCATCTTGATAAGCTAAAGGTCCTAGTTTTAAAACATATCCAACATTAGTTGTGATACGTCCTCTGTCTAAAGTATCTTGTGATAAAATAAGTCCACCTTTAGTTCTTTCAGGTGGTGTAAATGGTAAAATTAAAATTCTCCAACCACTTGGTTCAGGTAAATCTTCTGATGCTGATTTAATATTATCAGGTCCTAATGGTTCCTTTGTTTTAATGCTTTGATATTTTTCTTCGAGTGCGTTTTTATGTGTTGGTATCTCCTGAGAGATTGATGATTGTTCCGTCATTAGTTTTTTGCTCCTTCGTTTTTAACAGGTTAGAGATTTCCTGCAGGGTATATTCATAAGCCCTGATTTGTCCTAATATATACTGATATTTCTCTAAACTGTCAATGTTACCTGACAGTAATGTATCAGTACCTCTTTGAATACCATCCTTTAACAGTTTTTGTATACCGTAAATAGTTGATATATCATCCATCTCTTCTCTCCACTATTAACAATTCCACTTTCTAAGTGATTTATTAATTCTTGAATTTGGATCTCTTGCAGTTTTTGCAGAAGTTAATCTTTTTTTCATTCCGCTCATACGCGCGCAGAAAGATTTTCTTCTCTTAGCTGCCTTTGATCCTTTTTTTAATTTCGATGGCTTTGTTGTAACAGCCATAGATAATTTAGATCCTGGATTTGCTCTTCTATAAGAAGCAATTCCTTTTCTGTTTAATCCACCAGACTCAGACTTACCTTCTTTTCTTTGCCAAGCGGCTGTTCTTCCGCCTGATGCATATCCTGGTCTTATAGAATAATCAGTTCTCATTATTTACTTTGTGATCTTTTAAATGCTTTTGCTGTTGGTGCACCTTTAGCGCCTTTTTTTCTCATTGGTCTACCTTCAGCTCTTTTTTTGTGAATGTTGTACCAAAGACCTTTTCGCGCCATTTTACCAGATTTAGTTTTATGGTATTTACTAGCCATTGTTTTTCTTCTTACAATTGCATTCGTGCTTACATATGCACGGAATGATTTTAAATATTTTACATATCCAATGTTTAATGAATTTCATTAAGCCATTCCTTTTTTCTTTTTAGCCGCTGCAATAAAATCACCTCTAGTAACTTTATCCTTTGGCGGATACATAGCTGCTAACTTTTTCTTTTTTGATGACATCTTTTTTACTGAGCCACCTTTTTTAAAACCAGGAATCTGGTTGTTATATCTTTTATTTGGCATATTATTTTGCTCCTTTATTCATATTTATCACATCTGTAGCCTTAAGTCCATAAATTGCTGCGACTACTGAAACCCATAATCCAACTATCCACCAAGGCATCTCTTGTAATTTTTGAAAATACAAGTCAATCTTCTCTTGCATTTTTTCATCTTCTGCAAACACAGAATAAGCTAATAAAAACAATGGTGAAGAAATTGTTAAAAGTACAAATTCGTCCTTCCAGTCTGATTTTTGATTTTCTGCAATCTTGCCAGAAAACTCTATTTCACCTCTTTTCATTTTTTCAATATGAAGAAGTTTAGCTTCTGACATTGCAACGTCAGCTGCTTTTTTATTCTTGTATATTTCTAGTCCAGATTTTAAACCTTGACCTAATAAACCCCAAGGAACCATACTAGTACCACTTAGCTGTTCTTTGCTTTTCTTTTAACATTCGTTTTTGTCCACCAACTTTTTGAGTTTGTGTTTCATTTGGTTTGCTCACTTCAACGTCAATGCCGCCTTTAGCATAACCATCTTTGTTAACAAACTTTTGAAAGTTCATAGACTTTTTATTTTCTTTTTCCATTACGTCTCCTTGCCATTCCTGCTTCGCTTAATGCGATAGCAATTGCTTGTTTACGGTTTTTTACTTTTGGTCCTTTTTTAGAACCAGAATGTAATTTACCCTTTTTAAACTCTCTCATTACTTTTGAAACTTTTTTCTGTTTTTTGTCCATTAGATTATTCCGTAGTATTGTTTAATATCTTGTATTGTAGCAGGAGCTTTTGGATCATTCAAAGGAGAAATATTTTGTCTAATATCATCTATAGTAAATAGACCCATATCTAAACCCATTTTTTGTTTATCAAGAGCTTTTTTTTGACCTCCTGTTAAATCAGCGAACATCATTCGATCCGGACGATTTATATCTACGATACCTTCTGGTTGTCCAAAAATATTAACATTATTTAATTTTCCACCTAAAAGATCGCTCATTGCTTCTTTGTTTAAATTATATCTATCAACATAGTTTTGAGCTTTTTGTTGACCTAAATAACCACCTAGTAAACCACCAAATCCAGGTAAAAAAACATTTCCAAGAATAGAACCAAGTAAACCACCTATACCTCTAGATACGATTGGACTATTACCTAAAAAACCTCTAACGTTATTTAGTATTGTAGTAATTCCTGAATCACCAGGTTTTCCTGGTCCTAAAGCGCCTAATGCTGCAGTTGTTGGTTGAAAAACAACACTATTATCATATCCACCCGAATCACCACCAAAAGATGGTCCTCCGCCTAAATCAGCGCTAGTTATTCCACCACCTGATGGTCCTCCAAATGATACGCCTGCTTCATCGTACATATTATTGTCCTTTAATTTTTACGTTTTGCACACCCATTTTAGCCAAACTTACGCCTGCACGCAACTGTGCAAGTCTTTCGTTCTGTTCTAATTTTTCATCTTGAGTTTGCTGGTTCATCATTGCTTTCATACGGTCTAAATTGATCCGTTCTTCGTCATTTTGCTTCTTACGCTCGTTTTCCATAGCTCTAAGATCAACTTCTCTTGATTTTAATTTTAAAACTGGGTCATTATCCATCTGCGCAGTGATTTTATTCTCTTCTTCAGAGAAATCTTTAGTCATTTCAGCAATTAATTGTGATTTTCTAGACTCAATTAGTGAAATTATCTGTTGCATACGTTGTTGAATCTGTGGAACAGGTCCCATTTGTTGCATTTGCTGTTGTAAAACTTGCATTTCTTGTAATTCTTGCACAAATTCTAGCTGAACTTGCTCTTGTGACATCAAAGAAATGTGTTCAAGTATGTTTTTTTGGATAGAAGCCATCACAATTGGATTATTTTTAACCATATTGAGTGACATAAAGTTTAAATGTGCTTCAATGTGAGCTCTGTGGTTCTGTCCAGGGAATGCTTGGAACGGTTGACCACCTAAAGCAGTGATATGTTCTAAAGCTGGGTCCATTGGTTGTGGTTGTTGAGGTGGTGGTAAGATTAAATCTATGTTTTTTACACCTAACGCTGAATACATATTACGATACGCTTGATACAAATTGTGCATCTTAGGATTAGAGCTTGCCAATTGCAGTTCCGTTTGGGCGATAGTGATCCTCTGTGTTTGAGAAAATATATTTGGATCCGCAACCGGCAAGATATCTATCCTTGCATCAAAATCAGCAGATTTGATTTCTCTAGTTCCGCCAACTACGTCGTAAGGATAAACGGGTGGTAAGTATGTTTTAAATACTTCAGCTAATAAAACGAATTCTTGTTTTAAGGCTGCATAAATTCTTTTGTGTATCGCTGACATTACCCGCGATCCACGTTCCAATAATGCTACGGTTGTGCCAACCGGTGCTTGTTGGTTAGCATCACCTACTTGCATATCTGCAATAGACGCGAACCTTTGGCCAGCTGCTACTACGATACCTAATAATTGTAATAATGTTGGAGATGGTTCTTTAAATGGTAAAGGCATAAAAGAATCTCGTAAATTACCTCCAGGCGCATCGACATCTCTAAATTCTCCTGGTTGAAGTGGTTGTGCATCATCTCTAACTCTTATTCCTCTTGTTTTAAATCCAGCCGGCAGATTTGATAGTGTTCCTGCATCAAGAAGCTGCCTTAAGGCTGTCGTAGCTGTTCTTGATAGTCCACCTATCATATGAATCAACCCGAAACCATAAAAGCCTAGACCTGGTAAGAATCTGAAATGTACAAAGTAATTAATTTTTTTCTTTAATGGATCACCTGCTCTATAATTTCTTTTAATCGATAGAACTTCTCTAGATGATTCTTCAATAGTTACTACATAAGGTAATTTAATTCCTGTTGGTTCACCTGTTTCTTGGTTGATGTCTTCAAAACCTTCTAAATCTAAATTAACGTGACATTCAAGTAGTGTATAAATGTCATCTTGTTTTTGTTGTTTGATACCTTCTAGCTCTTGTTCTTTTTTAGTCACATCATCAGTTTTCATTGGTGGATCACCCAACTCAATGTCTCTATAAAAACCGACTACTTGTTGTTTACGTAATTCATTTTCTGAAATTTTAATTACGTGCATAATAGATTCTGCATCATCTAAAGAAGTTGCAGAATAAGGTACAATTAAATCATCGGCAGGCACAAATTTAGAAACAGCTCTACCTAATAATTCATCATAGTAAACTTTTTTAAAAGTAGAACCTGCTAGGGGTAAATAAAATAACATTTGATCAAACTCAGATTCATATTCTTTCATACGATCCATAATTTGATAATTCATAAAGTCTTTAACTCTAACAGACTGATCTTCTTTTTCTTTTGAAGGTGCTCCTAAGATTTGAGTTCTTACAGGACCATCTGCTGGTAATAATTCTTTGTAAGCTTGTGCTTGGAATTGTGTAACCGCTTCAGCTAACACAGGGTGAGTAGCACCTGATGCTCCTCTAAATGGTTGAGTTCGTTCTGTATATTTAAAACCTAATAAATCTAAACCTTTAGTATAAGTTTGTTCCCAGTCTGCTCTTGAATTTTTATAATCCGTATAATCATCAGCCAGTTTAGATCCTAATTCCATTAGGACATCTTCATTTAAAATTTCTGCTAAGTTTGTATAATGATCTTCGCCTTGTTCTTGACTTGCAAGGCTAGGGTCAAATGAAACGGTTGCACCGCCATCATCTTCTGCTTGCACTTGAACAGGTTGATCTTTTAGTTGTTCAGAAATTTTTTCTGTTACAACTTCTTCCATTTCTCCTGAACCAGGAATTTCTATTTGTGTCTTGTTTTTACCAAGTTCTGATAAAGTCTTATCTATCGCCATATTTTATATTACCTTCTTTTGAATAAAGTTGCAAGTCCGTCAGCCATTGGACCTCTTTCAGGTGGTATCGTATCTGTTAAACCACCATCAGCGTATTCACCATAATCACCAAAATCTCTAGCTTCATCTGCTAAAGCTTCAGCTCTACCTTCTGCTTCACGAACGGCACTAGCACCTTTAGTATCTTTAGCGGCTACTTTGCCTGTTTCTGTCGTAACGTCTTTTGCGTAATTTTCTAAATACTTAGAATCTCCACCTAAGATTTCTTCTATGTCTTCAACTACCTGTGCATCAAAATCTACGTTGCCGTCTGGATCAGCATAAACAGGTGATACATCGGTTGCTTGGAAATCACCTTTAAACTTAGAGCCATCTTCTAAAGTTGCAGGTGGTTGATATTCAATGCCAAAATTTTGTCCATATTCATTTTTACCTATTATTTCAATTTTACCATCATCGTATTTTAAAACTTCAACACCAGGTAAATCTGGGTCAGTTATTTTAGTAATGTCCTGATCTATCTTGTCTGCTCTATCAATGTTTTTAGAAATAAATTTTTGAATAAAAGTTGGAAACCAATCAGGCATATTTGTTGTTGTATTTCTAAGTTGTTTAATACCTTCAATGACATCCGCTCCTTCTTTTGCTAAGAAAGGTAAAAGTTTTTGCATAAGTGGTGTAGATAAAATACCACCCAATAGTTTTAAAAAATTTCGTTTACTCGGATCCATTTTTTTCCTTCCTATCTTGGTAAGCTTGATATAAATCGTATGCTGTTAAACCAGCACTCAAGGCAAGTCCAGGTAAACCTGCAAATCTACTTATACCTGCGATTGTTCTTGGGTTCAATCCTAATCTTAATACCTTACTTAAAATACCAGGAGTAGCTTCCCCTGCCTTTGTAATGATACCTGTTGTTTTTGCAAAAGGTTCTGCAAAAGCTAAAGATAGATATGGACTTTCTAAAAGAGGTTTAGTGCCTGCTGATAATTTATCTAGTGCTCCACCTTCTATGAAAGCTTCTTTTTCTTCTTCGTCTAATCTAGGCATAAGTATTTCAGACGCTGATGCACCTTTTCTAATTTTATCTGCAGCTCTTAAAACTTCGAAAGGAACTACAACTCCTGGTGTTCCAGTTGCAGTTAAAATTTTTCCAAGTCCACCTGTTAATCCAACAGCCGATCTAATTCTGCCGCGACCTAGTTCTCTAGCTGTTCTATAACCTTCTGGCACGTAAGGTACACCTGCAGCTGCACCTGCTGCCATAATATAATTTTGATATTTTTCCAAAGCAGATTTCTGTTCTTCGTTTGATGGATATGTTTCAGGGTTATATTCATCAAAAGGTTTTACGTTAGCTTCTGCTTTCATAGCTTCTAGTTCAGCTTGGACAGGGGTTTGTTTTTCTTTTTCATATAACTCTTGAGAAGTCATTTGACCAGATTCCATTTCATTTTGTGTTGGCTCACTTGCAGAGGCCATTGTACTAATAGCAGCAGCTCCAGCTGTTCCTGCTATCAAAGCTTTTGTTATTGGTCTAAATCTAGGAATTGCATTAAAAGCTTCTAATACTTTACTACCTTTTAAAATAGAACTACCCTGATTATTTTTTAATAGATTTATTCTATCCTTTAAAGATTTTGTAGATAAGAATAATCTATCAAAAGCATTTTTAAAGTAAGAGGGTTTAACGTCACCTGAGTATGATTCAAAATTTTGCATAGCTCTTTGCAAACTTTCATTTAAAGGACTATCTAAATCTCCCAGTCTAGGAGTTTGCGGATCTATAGTTATTCTTTTACCAGATACTTCAAAACCACCAATTCTATATCCACCTGTTGCATCAGCAAATTCTTTTTGTATGTTTTGAATTGCTTCTTGGATAGGAACATCGTTAAAAGTTTTTGCACCTTGTTTTGCAGCTCTATAAACAGCTAACATTTTTTGATCATAGGGTGCTTTAAACTGATTTAAACTATCTTTAATATATTCTATTCTTGTAAAATTTTTTCTATAGTTTGGAAAATTTTTCATTAAAGCTTTAATGTCAGTATGGTCACCTGCAACATCAAACTTAAATACTCTCATCATTGAGGCTGTTTGGTCTATAAGATCTATGTCTTTTTTAGGTAAACCTAAAAGCCTTGCCATTCCACTGTTACTTATTTGACCCGCTGAATCAGTAAGTTCAATAAAACTTTTATGAAGATTTGAATTTAAATAATTTTTAGGTGATTTAATAGTTTTATATAAATTTTTTTCATATCGCAATGAACCTTCATCACCAGCGTATAAATTTCCAAGTTTTCTTAAACGAGTAACTAAAGATTCAGCAACGTCAACTTTATTTTTACCCGTGGCTTTAGCAAGTTCATTTGTAAAAAATTCTTTCTTTTCTCTTACGCCTACATTAGGATCTTGTAAAAATGCTGCATTGTCTTTAATAAGTTTATCTAATTTTTTTATATCTGGAAAAATATTTTTATGCAAAGAAGAAAATTCTTTATCTAAATTTAATCTTTTACCTGCTGATAAAACATAGTTTCTACTCATTTTTATGTTGTGTAAATTACTTACACCTTTAGCTATTTGGAAAGGGTTAGTAATATCTGGATTACTTTTAATAAAATTTTTTACATAAGAGTCTCTTACTTTTTGTTCAGCTGCAGATAAATTAGAACCTGTTGGTTTTGTTATAATTGTTTTAATTTTTCCTTTTCGTTTACCCTCTTGTAAAATAAGGTTAAGGGTTTTATAATTTGGCTTATTGGTTGCAGATCTTATATCAGCAAGTTCACCTGATTTAACTAATTCGTCATAAATTTCATTATTAGCTTTTGTTTTACCAAGTTTCCAAATTTTTTCTTTGATGTCTTGTGGGTAGTCCGAAGCATTAATCAACGGGTAAATAAAAGTATTAGGATAATTATTCCTAATATATTTTTGGATAAAAGGTCTTTTTAATTTTGTTCCAGCTGCTTTATTAATTTCATCTGGAGTTCCTAAAATCCTATTACCAGATGTTTTTTGTTTTAATAAATATTCCTCTAATTTAATAGCGTCTTTTTTTGTAAGATTATATGGAGTGTTTCTATTTTTAAAAGCTTTTTTAGCCGTTTCTCTTTCATTGGTAGTTATATCAAACCAATTTTTACCTGGATACGTTTCTTTAAACCATTCTTCCATTCCTGCAGGCATAGGAATAATTTTAGTTGGTTGTTTATACCAATATGTTTTACCTGATTTTGATTTTTCTGGATAAATATATTCTTTAGTTTTTACAGGGCTACCTAAAAATTCTTTTGGCATTATTTCTCCTCGAACATAGTTCCAATGCCATCAATCAATCCGCCTTCGGCATTTAGTTTTCTAGGTTTACCTGTCATTGGATCTAAAGGTAATTCTTGTTCACCTGTGACGATATTTTTACCTGTTTTTATATTAGTCGCGCCTTTAAAATTTGCTACATCTCTTTTTACTTCCATTAAGTAATTATAGGCTTCATCATATAAATCTATTTGAGTATTTTGTGGTAGATCAGAATATTCTGTTTTGTATCTAATTTCAGCAAGCATATCTGCTAACTCGTTAGCTTCATATTTAGTATCTTCACCAGTCATTCTAAAATCTATTTCTTTGTAAGCTTCTTCTAATTCTTTTCTGCCTT
>Ga0208898_1001209_pt1 | contig 17524 bp, 10 predicted proteins | sample VirMetDEL_Mar_4_FD_184513 | JGI IMG/M metagenome (GOLD analysis project Ga0208898, IMG submission 184513) | Aqueous microbial communities from the Delaware River and Bay under freshwater to marine salinity gradient to study organic matter... | ecosystem: Environmental > Aquatic > Marine >...
ATTAGATTTTTATTTGCTCCGCTAAAATTAACCCAAGAGTTTTGCCCTCGTGTTTGAAAGATAACAGCAGGAGCAGCAACATCGCTATATAAATCTAGATGTTGCAATGTAGCGTTCTCTTCCCCTATTGGACCAAACTGATTTCCTAATATTCCATGACCGAAATAATCGTGAACAATTCTAAACACTTCTGAATTTGTCAGTTCGTATCCGTCCTCTAATTTTAAACCGCTTGACTGTAAGCCAACATTATCTGAAACATCAACATCCCCTTGTCCAAAAGCCACTTCATTAGGAAGAAATTTAAGAGTGTTATTATCTCTTATATCTTTAAGCATTTCTTTTGAATTAGCATAAGGTTCTCCAACTCCTTCGTGCTTTATTACTTTCAACCCTTTGCCTACTATAAACTCATATTGTTTTTTTGTTTCAGAAACTAATGCGTCATAAGCTATTTTTACTTCTTCTTTTGTTGGTTCATTTTTAATTACCTCATAGGCATCAGCCATCATTTTAGATACCCTCTCATAAAGTTTAGGCATAGGAGGATTTACTCTTCCGGGTTGATAAGTTCTGTCCTTTTTCTTTTGCTCTTCAGCAAATTTATTCCTATATTCTATTGCAGCCTGCTGAACAGATTCAACACCTTCATTAAATGCTTTCATTCCTGAAGTAGTGACTTCCTGAACCGGACCTGCTTCAGTTAAATCACTACGATACATAGGCTTACTATCTACATCAGTACCTTCCTTTACATCCAACAACTTAACATCCTCCTCAGTTATCTCCTCACCTGTTCTTGTTTTCCGGGCTAGTGTGTTGATCAGGTCAACAACATCTTGGTCGCTACCCCAATTCTTAGGTAGTGGTATATTCAACTTCTTAGCTATGTTTAAGAAGAACCTCTTAATCACAGACTTCATGTCACTGTCAAGCTGTGCGTATCCCCCCTCCACAGACGACAGTAAGCCAATCAACTCAGCAATCTGCTCCTCTGTTTGCAACTGACCCTGATCACCCTGATACTTTGCTGCGTGTTCCTCTACTGCTATCCTTAGCTTGTGGTTCTTAGGAAGCCTTCTCTGAACAGCACTAACCATATCGTCAGATATTTTCTTCGCAAGTGCATCATTGTTTTTAACCTTGTTTAATAAGACAGCATGGAATACCTCGTGTGCAACAGTAGACCTCTTTGCATTTGAAAGGTTAATGTGTATGGTGTTGGTCTCAGGGTTATACTCACCACTACTATCACCACCTGCATACTTTGAATACTCATTTTGAGACTCATGCAATACTATCTTAACCTCAGGAGCAATTTTGCTTAACGTCTTTGATGCCAATCTAGCAGCAGTCATGGTAAATGATTTTGCTTTCTGAGGTATCAATCCTAATATAGGAGAAGAATCTTTTCTGTTTATAAATAGATTGTCAGATACATTATCAAATCCAATACTACGAACCATTGTAACACCATCCTCCTGCATCTTAAAACCATTACGCTCATATAGAGCCTGTAATCTTTTTGCATCTACAGTGTTATCCTTTGGTACTAACTTCAGTTTAACATCAACACCATCCTTGTCAGCCTTCTCTGTAATCTGTTTGACTGCAGCCTCAGCCTTTCCTTGACCTTTCTTACCCTCCTCAGTCTCTATACTTTCTATTGTAACACCATCCTTATCCTCGGTTATTATAACCTTAGTGCCATCCATATTAACTTGAACACCACCCTCCATCACATCACCAAGGTCAGTTGTCTCTCCTAATCCTTCAGCAAAAGCCTGTTTCTTTTTCTGTGACTTTTGTCCTAATAGTTGCAGTTCTTTGTCTAGTATTGATACCGCTTTTTTATCAATGTCTTCATTTGTAGGCGACTCAACACCTTCCTTCTCTAATTTATCAAGAGCCTTTGTCCTAAGATCCATCTTGTCTTCAGCACTCAAAGACTCATATGAAGTTTTAGTGGTTTCATCAACAGTATCTTCTAGTTGGTTTTCTTGAAGGTTTTTTATTTCGGCTCTAATACTAGCTGATTTATCCTTTGCAACCTCAGTATCATTGCCCTTTAATTTGTCAAGCTCTAATTGTAGTTCAGCTATTTTGTCTAACGTTGGCTTGTTTATATTTGGGTTTGCTGATACTATATCTGCCTCTGTTTTAAGTTTCTTTATCCTCTCCTGCAACTTAAACTCCATTCCACTATAGTCATTTGAAATCTCAATACCTGCCTGTGCAATTTCATCAAGCGTCATTGTATTAATTAGATCATCAATAACTTCTCTATCAACAAATGCTCCATTAACTTTATATGTTGGCTTACTTAATACTACCTCTGCAAAACTCTTAACAGAACCCGGCATCTCAGCAATACCCTCCAATGCAATTTCAGATATGTCCATATCCTGACCTATCAATGCCCTTGCTGCAGCCTCACCCGCAGAACCTCCTACCCCTTCAACTAATGAAGAACCTGCAACAGCTTTTAAAACTTGTTTTTTTGTTGCCTCCTTTGCTGCCTGTTTACCACCCTTAGTTAATATGCTTGTGGTTAACTTGCCACCCATCTTTCCTGTAAGTGCATCGATTACACCAATAGTAAGTCCTCTTGCTATAGCCTTGTTTCTAATCCTCTTATAAGCATCCTCATCATTTAAAATCTCAGCAACTAATTCTTTTGTTAGTTCTCTATCTCCTGCTTCTTCTAATAACAACTCTGAAAATGTTGAACCGAATTCCATTGCTGAACCTGCTGCGGCAAAAGCAAATGGTAATGCAGTTAATGCACCCCCACCTGCACCTATTGCTGCTCCTACAGGACCTCCCGCTGCACCTGCTGTTCCACCTATACCTGCACCACCTAAAACAGTACCTTCAAATGCATACCTTGAATCTTTGTTTGCTAGCATAGCCGTGTATGAGTTCAACAATATTTCAGGTATTACAGTAAGCCCTGTATTAGCAAGACCTAAAACAACACCTAAAATTCCTTCTCCATTTTCTTCGTAAATTTTTTGGTACTCCATGAACTCATCAGATGATCCATACTTTTTAGAATCACGAAGTGCTTCTAAGTATGACTCTATATCTTCATCAGAAGCTTTTGACCCTGCAAGAAGTAGGTCAGATGCATTCTCGGCTAATATCCCTTGGTATACACCGCCTGCTATTGCACGAGCTTGGTCGTCTATAAAATCACCTATACCAATAGGAGATACTTTATCTATACCTCTAAGTATATCACCAAAAGTTCCTGTGAAGAAATCCTTCTCAGTTATTTCGCCTGTGGTAGCAAATGGGTCTTTAACTTCCGTATCAGCTTTACTTCCACCTTCTCCAAAGATTGCTTGTTCTGATACAAAGCCACTACTACTTTTCTTTTTCTGTTCTTCGTTTATTATAGCTGACTCCCTTTCAGCCATAGCATTCCAATCTACCTTCTTATTTATGTCATCCTCTAATACTGTACCTTCTACAACATCAGTCTCTGACGAAGCCAAAGAACCATCTTCCGAAGGTGATACCATACCTTTTTTTTTTACTTCAACTTCAGGAACATTTACACCAATTAAATTAGCAAAATCAGATTCACTACCATTGTATCCTGTATTTGTAAATAGTTTATAACCATCGTTAAATGCATTAGGATTGGTATTCATAAGAGTTTTAAAGTCATTTGGTGATCCTTTATATCCTGTTCTTACAAACTCATTGTATAAATCATTAAATGCTTGTTGGTTCATATTGTATTTTTTTATTTAGTATTATACTGACTGCCATTAATCGTACCCGCTCCACCTGTTGCCGTTGGATTAGGATTCCTTGGGGTGCGTGGTGGTGGTGGTACGTTTTCCGTTCCACTAGTACTCAAATTATTATTTATAAAATCATCCATTGCAGATGCTTTTCCTGCTGCCTGTAATGCATTAGTTACCCAATCAATAAATCTTTTTAATTCAACCTTAGCATTTCTTTCAAAAGTAAAGTCAGCGTCTAATTTGAATGTCTCATTAAAACCATCGACTGAAACAATCACTTCATCTTCAACTACTCCTGAATTATCTAAAAACCTTATACCCAAATCTTCTCCTTCAGGGAAGATTTTTTTAAGCTCGTCTATAACATCCGGACCTGTTTTCTTTAAAAATGCATCACTAACATTGTCGAAAGAAGTTTGTAAAGCATCTTTAAAATCACTTTCAAAACCGGTAGACCCTGCCCTGTATGCTTTTGCTTCACCCCAATTTGACTGTCCTTCAGCATCTTTACCAAGTAGAGATGTATCAGCAAATCCACCTGCTGCTAATTGCTTCTCAGGATCTTCAAGCCCTGTAAGTTCAGTACCCAACTTAGCCCATTCTTCTTTTGAAATATCATCAGTAAATTCTATTCTAGTATTTTTAGCCGTGTCTAAGTATTCAATATCCAAACCTAATCCATCTGCAGTAGGATTTATTGCAACTAATCCATCATCAAGCTTTGCAGCCCTTGATAGAAATGCCGTCAATATATTCTTCTTTTCTTCAGGTGAAGCACCCCACAATTCATTCCATAATTTTTGTGCTTCTATAGCATCATTATCTGCTCTTTTTGCTGCTTCTTCTGCTGCTGACGGTTTAGGTGGAGCAGGTGGTTTACCTATAATATCCTGCACACGAACTTCTGTATTCTCTTCTAAGAATGACGCAACCTGAGTTGTCCACTGCTTCTTAGCTTCCTTCTTCTGTGCGTCAGTCAGCTCATAAATGATACGCCCATTCTCTTGTCTCTTTAAAATCACATTCTCCAATCTGTTGCCATTGGCATCAACAGTATCTGCCTCATTGAACGTAGTAATATAATCACCACCCTCAGCAATCTTTGCAAAGTCAATAAGGATAGACATACCCTGCCTGTCATTAGACACAATAGACTCACCCATTTGGTTGATAGCTCTGTGTATGTTTACTATTGCATCAGTAGACATTTTTGGGTCTAATCCAAGCTCTTCAATTAACTTCTTAGCCTCTTCTTCAGTTGGAGTAAAACCACCCCCCTTCTCAATGAAGTATGATGTAATCTTCTCAATCGTCCCCTTGGTATAAGTGCCACCCATACTCTTAATAGTCTCTGCAACAGCAGGAGCTAACTTCTTTGAGTACTCCTCAGCCGATGCTATCACGTCAAACCTCGCAACCTTGTCCCTTATTATATTGCTGAGTGACTGTACTGAACGTAAAGTGTTTGGGTTGTTGTCAGGCACTAGTGGACCACCCGGATTGTTAGGGTCTTCAACCATATTGGCTACGTTAACCTTCCCCGAATAAGGGTCGAACACTATCCTGTTCTTGTTAAAGTTTGATGCCTCCTGAACTAATGCAAAGTTCTCTAGATTATCTAAAGACAGCTCTAAATTATCAACGCCCTGCATCACGGCATCTCTCTCATTGTTAAACAACTCAATGGTCTTGAACACCTCGTTAGTGCCGTCAACCATATTCTGTCTCATTATTGTGTAATCGCTTGGCTTTAGTTGCCCACTCTTCAGTAGCATGTCCTGCATGAGTATCATCTCCTGTGCGTCTGCACTAAACTGTAGGACACCCTTATTGAACTCAACATCTTCACCCAATAGGTTGCTGTCTGTAACCCTCTGCTCATACTCACGAGTGGCTTTGTCTATGGCATCCTTCTTCTCTTGTCTAATACGGGACTCTTCGTCTAGAACGTTTCTAACATTCTGACCAACCTCAGCCCAATTAATCTGCATGTCTTGGACATCTCTTTTTACATATCCGAATGATGTAGCCATATTATTTTAATGTTTTTTAAATTAAAATCCCATAATACTGTTATATCTAACAGGGTCTGAGATTCTCATTTCCTCTAATTCTTCGTAAGTAAAATCACCTGCAGTTCCTTTCAATCTGTTATTCTGAGCTGCAGGAGCTGCTGCAGGAGTTGCTGCAGGTGCTACGCCAAATGGATTGGTAGCCTGCTGATAGAACTTCTGATAATCTGTGTTAAACTTGAACTGCGGATTAGTTTTCTTAAACTGTCTGAATGTTTGATCACCACCGGGAGTATATAGACCCGCCTTTTCAGCAGCGTACTTCTGTGCACCCCTGTCCTGTGCGTATAGTGGTATGAACTCCATAGCCTGCTGACCTAAACTAATAGCACCCTCAATGCCTGCCTGTTTCGCAGCAGTAGCCGCAGCCTCTGCATCGGCAGCTCTCTGCTGTGCACCCATAATCTCCTCTAAGTCTAACTGAACATTTAGGTCTCTAAGTCTTGACTCCTCCTCCAACTTCATAGCCTCAATGTCAAACAAGTCCTGAGCCATTGCAGTCCTAGTCTGAGCCTGACCCTGTTGCTGTGCAGCCAACACACGACCTGCAGTAGCAGCACTACCTCTCTCACTCTCTATACCTGCCTCTAGTGCCTGAGCACCCTGAGATAATAAAGCCTCTCTCTCAAGTTCATAAGCCTCCTTAGGTATTGACAATGCCTCAGCGTAGTTTACCTCTAGCCTAGCACGAGCTTCTTTCATAGCCTTGTTTGCGTCCCTATTTGCCCGAGCAGCCATCCTCTTCTGCTTTGCTGACTGAGCGAATGACATTCCTGTTGTTGCTGCCGTTGTTGCTAATCCAATCCCTGCCGCTATTGCTGTAAATGCTGCCATATTATTTTAATGTTTTTATCATCTCGCTTGTGTATGAATCTCCCTTAATGTACCCCAAGTCCTCATACGTCTTAATTAAGCCGTCATGCTTAATTAATGCATATGTGTATCTCGATCCGCTGTCCTTACACACGCCTGTTAATGTTTCAATAAGAAGCTTAATTGCTTCACTACGTTGTGGCTTCTTTCTGTAAGTCTTGCTTGAGATTATCCAATCAACCCAAGCTACTGCCGAGTTTGTTACATAGATATATCCCGCACATATAGGCTCTTCTCCTTCTAACACCATTATACCACCAACCCCATCGTCAGGAAGAAAGTCTCTTGGTGGTGCTTGCCACCCCCAATCGTCCCACCATCCTTTGAGTATTTCGTCATAGTCTGATGGATTAAGCCTTCTTACATTAAATGCCATACGCAAAGATAATAAATTTACGGGAATGATTTCATAACTTCACTCTCAACAGCAAATAAATTTATTGGAGTTGTTGAGTTGTTTGTTATGTCAAACACACAGTAGTGACCCAACACACCGTGCGATTCAGCAATAGCGTTCTTTATGAACAAGAAGTACGCATCCTGTATTGGTATTGGAACTGCACCAACAATCCCGGTGTCTATAACTAAGTTATTAACACCATTCAACGGATCGTAATTAACTGCAGTAACCTGACCTGCGAGCTGTGGCGTAACAGGAATATTAGCTCCACTAACGTCTACGAATGGGGGAAGTGCAAAGTAAAGCATGTCCCCTATGGATATGATGTTGTTTATCTTGTACTGCAGGTCAAACACAATCTGATTGCCTGCAATCACAGAAGAACTCCTAGCTATACCATTCAATGAACGAAGCACATACTCACTAGACTCCGCAGGGACAGTCCCCCTGTTACGAACAAATGCGTAGTACACCTGCTCCTTCTTCTCAAACCAATCAGCCTGAATGAATCCTGAGTCTTGAATGTCAGTAGCCAACTCAACACCCCAAGTGCTATCGCCCTCAAGGTTGATGGTCTTAAATAACTTGTTCTCCAAAGCTGAGTCGTTAAACACAGACCTTATTGTTGCAGGGTATGTCACCTCATAGAATGTGTTCCTGTTTTCATTTACATTGTGTCTGTAAATATCACCACCATTAAAGGTGTAGAAGTAGTTATTCATACCAATCATCCAATCAGGATTGTATGAATAAAATGAAGGAAATCCTTTAACGCTTTCTTCGTATGTCAGTGTATATGTTGTGAATACTACGCTCATAATTAACAAGTTGCTATTTGAATTACTACACCATTCTGAACCTCAATAACGTCACCCGTAGATAGCTTGTAGAAACCATCGTCAGCTATGCCCTGCCCATAATCATCGTAGAACACCCAATCATATAAACCAATAGTTCCATAGCTTCCGTTCACAGGTACGTTATATATATTTATTGAAGGGTCTACCGAACAAGCATCAAGCTTGTCTGCGTAGACTGAAGTGCTTGATATTGCAGTAAGTAGCCTTGGACAGGCAACCTCAATATTAAATGTGTTCGCTCCACTACAAGGGCTAGCTATACTTATATCTAAGTTACTAGGTCCTGCAGTAACCTTAGGTACAACTATAACGCAATCTCCCGGAGCACTAGCAGATAAGCTTACATCACCCGCAGCCACAGTAACAGACTCAGTGTTGCCTGTTGCTATAAAGTCAGAGTCAACAAATGAATAGTCGTACTCATCAAGTACATATATTGAGCCTGAAATACCACAGTCATTAGCCGTATCGCCTACAAAAGTAAAGTTTGTAGATACTGTAGATGCGTGGTATCCATCAACAGGAGAACTCAATTCGTTGTATGTGTTCCCATTATAGGAGACTTTTATTCCGTCAGGTACTCCTGCAGGAGTAAATGTAATCACAACAGCACCAATGTCCGTAGGAGTTGCTCCAACGTTTGCAGTTACATTATACAGTCCCTCATTGCCTGAAAATGCTATAGTATTTCCGCAAGGTATGTTGCAAGATGGACATGTCTGAGCAGGAAGCAGTAAGCATCCTGACAGCTCTCTTACAATAGTCCCATCAGAATAAAACCCATCAGCTGCACATGTAGTTAACCCTGCGTCTGTATATACAGCAGTAGAGTCAGCTAATGTATTCCCGTCTAAATAATATAATGCCATATCTTAAATTTTATTCTTCAATAATTGTCCACTCAGGACCGCTTACAATAACCAACATCTCTTCCTTTGTGTAAGGCGTTAGACCTTGAGGGGCTATGCTCTCCTTAAACATCATTATACCCTTGGTGTCATCTAAAGACATCCGTATATATATGTTTTGACTACCAAGGCTTTCAATCATAAGATGCTTATATCCATCAATGTCGTCCTTTAGTACAATATAATATCTCAAATCCTCTATCATGTCGGGTAGTTTACTTCATCTAAATTAGCTGCACTCATATTGAATGGCGTTCCATCATTAGTTCCAATTATATCATTGACAATTGTTGTAGGATCATCACGCTTGTCCATACACCAATGGCTTACAATGTCTGAAGCAAAGCTTGCCGTTGTGATGTCAATCGGTAGACCACCGTTGTATAACTCTGTCACCTCCGCAGCACTCAACTCTTTTGCAATTACTGAGAAGTGATTTGCGTTTCCGTCAATGTAATCAGCTCCCATAAATTTTAAAGTTCCGGTTCCGTTTGTCATTCCGGTATAAGTTCCGGCACTTGCATCTCCGGTAACAACTTCCGAATCATTAATATAAATTTTCATTCCGGTGTAGGTTTTTGAGCCGTCGTAAGTGCATACAATATTTAGCCAAGTTGACAAATCTCCGGCAAGGTCAATATAACGAGCGGCAAGTCTATTTGAAGAATTTGTAAGTAATTCGAAGAATATTCTTCCGTTTGAGGTCATTCGAAGACGGTATTCATTACTTTTGTTGAAAATTATTCCGTTGGTGCTTGAAGGAAAAGCGTCTAAATAAACCCAAGCAGAGAAACTAAAAGGTTGGTCCGTTACGCCATCACCAAAACTTAAGTCGTCAGCGTCCGCAACTTCAACAAATTGGTTTATTCCGTCAAATATAAAACTTGCCTGTAGTGAACCATCACTACATACACAGCAAGCATCAAACTCATCAACACCATAACATAACTCAGCCTCAGTACTATTGGTATAGTCGTATATCAAGTACAGATAATCACCCGAAGGAGGCATAGCAAAGCTAGCACTGTACTGCGTTGTTCCAATAATGTTCGGTCCGCTTATAGGCGTAGCCTCAGTAGACAAACCTAATAGCGTGTTTATATCAGCCTGAGTATTATTGTATAATACATTACTTCTATGGTATCTGAAGTTGTCTGTCAATATATCAAACCTAAATGTGTCAAACATACGCTGATTACATATCATTGTAACATTGGCTGCATCACTAGGTATATAACCACCACCTTGAGCACCTGTTATAATATTGTAGTATGAAACAAGAGGGTATGCTCCTGATCCAAAGCTAACTAAATTACTGTGCAGTGGCGATGTAAACGTTCCATCATTCCATCTATACTCGTTATGTATCGTATCACCCGAATCAGCATTGCTTGTTAAAGTAACAAGAACGATGTTCATAATTGTCTTTTCAGGACACTTAACAGTCAGGTTTATAGTAAAGCTTCCCTTTGCAGTTAACGAAACAACACCCGTCTCGTTTGATACTGAACTCTTATTAAACGTTAATGTGCCTGACGTAGATACATCACCTGTGGTGTAATCAGAGCCATTATAGTTTGCATTTACCGTAAAAGCACCATCACCACCAACAACCTCATAATCAATATCAACGTCACCAACATATTCACCAAAGTCATAACACGCACTATACGGCAATGTCGTAGAGATAGATATTGTCCTTGTGCTACCACACTCAATACAGTCAGTATCTACAGGCAATGCTATTGTGTTAGATGACAATACATACTCATTCATATACGGATCGAATCCACCAAGCTTCTGCGTTTGGAATGAAACGTTGAATAGGTCTCTAAACCAACTACGCATCCCCTGCATTGATATGACAGTCAATTGGTCAGCACCCGTAAGACCACCCTTCAATTGAATCACAGCACCACGCTTTGCATCCGTGAAATACTTATCAGCACCAAACTGAGCAAAACTCTCGGGGTTGTGTGATATACCATACTCCTCAACACGAGCAATCTGCTGACCAACAATTTCAGGAACTGATGTTATAGCACCACCACCTGCTGCGTCAGACAGTACATTCTTGTTCACCTGAACGTAAGATATTTTATCCTCCTGTAGTGTAAGTATGTCTGTCTCTCTAGGGAATAGTTTCATGATAGGACCATACGACATCTCAAGAGGCTTGAAGTTTAACAGCCCTAGGTTGAACTCATTAAGTCTATTTATGTTTGACTCAGGGTTATACACGCCACTGTATGTCAAGTCAGCGAACCTCCTCTCTTCTCCATATACCTCAGAGTCTGTAGTCGTAGCACGGTTGCCTAAGACAAGCTCCTTGCCTGCTATTGAGTCCTCAATCTTGTAACTCTCTACACCATTACCAAAAGAAAAACAGTTAAAGAAGTCTGTATTAACAATACCCGGAGTGTTTGTCCCAAAGTCTTGGTCTTGTGTATTACCCAAGTGCTCACCATCTGCTGTTATACCGAACGACTCTGATGACTCATACCATAAGTCAGGCTCTGCATCCTGAGGGTCTGACTCAAATACAATTAGGTTGTCAGAACGAAGTACTTCAATCCTAACCTTTAATCTACTAGTAAGTTTCTTAGCCTGTCCTCCTCCTACAAAACTTCTAAATGAAAAGTATGTCCTGCCACTATCTGTCCTAATTAAACTTAATACATCGTCAGGATAAGCTGAAAGTCCTATTGGAAATGGATACCCTGTCAAGTCATAGTTTGGACCTGTAGAAGACGTACCATCACTATCTGACTGTGCAGATAATGCCGTAGCTATATTGTTACTGTCAAACCAATCTTCAAAACTAGTATAATCTTGAGGTGATGTAAATGTAGCGTCTACTTTCCAAAAACGTGGACCTACAGGGCTAAAAATTCCACCACCTATTCTCTTGCATTGGACTTTTATCCTAATCTTACTTCCTGCAGGTATGTCATACGGTATATATGTACTTGGATTAGATGGATCTTGAATGTCTATAGGATAGTCAACCTGTACGTACTGACCTAAAGAATTAGTTTCTTTTCTTATTTGACCATATGTTATATATGAATTTGGAGCAAGTGCAGTGCTGAAGTTATTTGCACGAATCTTCATGTATACACCCGCAGGCACATAGTCAATTGGATTGCCTTCGCTATCAATAGGCTCAGGGTTTAAGAAGTCTCTTGGTTTAGCCTCCTTCTCTAGCACCGTAACCCATGTACACTCGTCCTTAGGACCTTGTGTATCCCTCTTTACAATAAGCTCATCACCCTCCTCAATCTTCTGAGAGTTCTGCCCCTCTAATAAGAAGTAGTCAGCCCCTGACGTTGGGTCTCTGAAGAAGAAGTTTGTGTATATTATGTCATAGTCCTTCTTGTCAGGCTTGATACAGAACTTGTATCTTGTCGCCCAATATGGAGCTTTCTGTGTTATTGGTATAGTTACATCAATCGTGTTCTTAAACTCAGACGCACTACAAGGAACGTGTACATTATTCTGTGGACTAACCAATGCAGTTGTGCTTCTGCCATACTCATCCATGTATATGATACCAACCTCATACCCCCTGTTGCTATGCAAACTAGATGGTGCACCTACTTTTTGGTACTCTGCAGATGCATCAAGTATCCTGTAGTACTCATAACTTTCGTGAGTAATTGCATTTTCGTCATCAACGAATAACATTGCAGGAAGTTGAAATCCAATTGTAGTAATGGTTGGATTTGCAAGTACTCTTATTGGTGTGTCTACCTGAAGAACACCACTCTTATACTTATACAAAGTAGGAGTTCCCGATAGTTGGTTAGGTATAGTACAGTTGAATATGTCTGTGAATGTAGCACCATTACAAGCATCATCTACAGGCTCAATATTTCCTACAGTACCAACCTTACTTAAAAAGTCAGGGTCACTTGCTAGTGCATATACACTACTAAAGTCTTGCTGAAGCCTATAAGTGAATGATATGATTTGTTCTGTAGTTGTCTCAGTTGGGTATGGAGTATCACCCGACCATTGTGCATGTTCAAACCTTATGGTTATAGCAATCAGTGCATCTGCCACTAGATTCACTCCTGCGAAGTCAACGTATATTACTGAGTCAGTAACAGGAGTGGGTATATTATTGTCAATGAAATAAGTTTGACCGCCAAGCACATATGTCAGCTGTTCTGAACCTATATCCTCACTAGACAGTGTGGTTATATACTCAAGCTTTACAAACTCGTCATTCAAGTCTACTAACTCATAGTCCTCTAAGTAGTTCCCATAGAACAATCGATTGCCCATAAGCGTCTGAGCCTGTGCAAGCCTAGGAACGTTGTCATACAGCCTGAGTATCTCAGAATCAGGAAGTATTGTAAATATCTTACTGTTTGTAAACACATAAGTCTCATCCGAATTATCAGTAAGACCTAGCTTAGACTTGTCAATCTCCTCAATAATCTTTATCACAGACGAGTTCATATCCTTAAACAATAACTCAACAGACTTAACCAAAGGTCCTCCTGTGTTGTAAATAATCCCACACTTATTGGTTGTGTTCAACATACCATCATTCAGTGCTGTAGCAATGTTATAGTTAAATGTCCCCGGCAAAAATGTCGGCACTGTAAACTGAGACGTAGCCGAGTACTCGCCATCTGCATACTTATATCTGTAAGCAAAACATATAAACCTGTCCTCTAAAAAGTTTTCCTCAGAACTTGCAGTCAATGGAATTATTGTAGGCGAGTTTATAGGTGGCTTCTTTATAACAAGTATAGCCTCGTTTGTGAAACCATCTATCCCCGCAGATGGGGGGTCATATGTAGACTTTACGTTTATCTTCCTTGGCTGATTGTAGTTGTCTGTGAATAACAACAAGTCCTCAATCTTATTTACTCCCGTAATTAAATACTTATCGTTGAAGTTCAACGTAGTATTTATACCTCCCCCATCATTGACAGACACAACGTGGTATACTATCACGCCCGTCTGTACATTTAATGAGACAATCAAGTCAAGCTTGTTAGTAGGTGACGCTGTAAAACTAGGGTCATGAACGAACCAATATATTGTCTCATTCGATCCGTCATCAAAAGCACCAATACAACGAGCATCATCACTAAGCTCATTGCCGTCATAAGCTAATGTTGACAGCCTACTGTTACCCTTTGAGTTCTCGATAACCCCAACCTCAGAACCTTCGGTAGACCCCATCCTAATATTAAGTGCGTCAATGTACTCACCGTTTGGTACGATACGTTCATCGAGCGTCTTATTCATACGACCCAAAGTAAAATTTCTTGTCAAGTTTGCCATACTACTTAATCCACTTATCTTGTCCCCTTAGTGTCTGTAATAACCTTCCGGGATGTATATTGCTAATTCTTATCTTTGCGTTTCTTAATAATGCACCCTTCCTTCTCCTAACCCTATCCACAACATACTCCTGTACGTTTAGCTTTGAGCTTAGTATTGCATACTCAATGGCTGCGTATATGTAGTCCTCAAAGAGTTTATTAACTGAAACCCTAGAGTCATCTCCATTCTCCATTCCGTCAGACACATACTCAAGTATAACTAAGTTGTCCTTTATGCTTGAGCTGAAGTTTATAACGCCTGACTTCTTGTCAATAGTAAATGTTGGGTTGGCGTTTGCTGTCTCAGTATTAAGACCAAACCTAGCACCAATCTGAAAGTCAAAATACCAACAGCCATCAACATTGTAACCCGGTAGTCCATTGAACTGTGGGTTGTTTTGGTCTAGGTATACACTCTTCTTAGTGCCTGTAATTCTATCATAGTCTATGTTTGAAAACTCAGGTCTGAGTATGTTGCCGTCAATATCAAATAGTATATTGCCTGAATTGTCCTGCAGGTAAGCGTTAGCCGTCTGCGTTTGGAAGTTCTCTGTAAGTGGGTATAGTACGCCATCCTTATACATAGAGATACGAACCCAATTCACATAGTCAGCAGGTAGCACATACCTAAGGTTCTCACTCACGTTCAACTCCAATACCTTGATCTCCTTGAACGCATCGTAGTTTAATTCTTGTATCGCACGCTTAGCATGGAACAATACCTTGAACCTCTCCTCGTTGTTGACAAGGTTGTGGTTTCCTGCATACATCAACATAAAGTTGTTGACTATATTGTACAGTGAGACATACTGATACGAACCCCAATTAGCATCCTGAGGGCTGTTACCATTATTGTCATAATATTGATATTCTGATATATATGCCATTATAATTCTTCTTGGTTATTTTTTTGTTCTTCTGTCTGTCCAAAGTTGTATACGTCAGCCTCTCTTATTGAAACGCCTGCATACTGAAGTATCTTAACAACCAAGTCAGCCTCAGCATCCAACGGTAACTCAAAGTCTTGGTAGTCAGCATTAGACGCATCAAACGAAGGCTCTCCATTAATCAAAGATACATACGTCCAATTAGGATCTTTCGGGTATCTTATGTACTGAGATACCACCCTCCCTACAAGATTTATTGTGTCAGGGTATACATCAATAGCTGCACCCTCAAGTGTGTACGCAGGGAATAATATACTTGGGCTTATCAACATAGAATTGTTAAGCATAGTAATCTTGCTGTGAGTAACCTTCTCAGCCTCGTTGAACCTAGTACCCTTCTGATATACAGTATACGGTCTAGGGAACGAGTCAAAAAAACTGCCCGTAACTAAAAGGGTTGTGTCAGACACTACGTTTATTACTGTAACATACTGAACGCCTCCATTCTCAACGGCAACAATATCTCCCGGACTAACTGACGCTGTGAACGTAGCAGTAGAGTCAATCACCTCATTGCCACCAACAACAGAACCTGTTGTAGTACCTGCAACTAAATAGTCTGCATACACCAACACCTTGTTGAGCATGTAGTAGTCGTCACCCGTAGTCGTCTCTGATGGCGTAAAGTATTTATTTAAAACCTGATTAACTAACCCCTTTGTTTCTGAGAATACATCGATATCCTCCTCTATTTTTTTTGTAATGTCAGCATACCCTGTGCCTGATGACCTTGCATTCTCCTTGTTTATCTGATAGTTGTATGAATACAAATAGCTTTCAAACAAGTCTAACTGTGCCTGCTTCGCAAACAAGTTGAAGTCAGATGGAGATAGATACCCGTAATTATTCTTATTAAGAACAGAGAGAACTGTATTTCTAACTGTGTTTATCATCCTAAATCTTTTTACAAAGATAAGGAAAAAAAAATAGGTGTCTATTTTTAGACACCTATCCAATATTAATATATAATAACCCTTAACCCTCCAAGATACTCTCAAGCATTTTGAGTGAATCAATGCCATCATCGCTTGTCAAGAATGAACCAACAATGTAGTACGGGTCTTCACCGTAAGGCACTGTAACCATCCTCTTCTTATTTGAGCTTGTGTTAAACCACACCTCCTTCTTATTCTTTCTAAACGTCAACAGGTTGTTGTCGAAGAATAAATGAATCTTAGCCTGTAGCTTCAACATAGGATCTCCCAATACATTAAGAAACTCCTTAGGCTCTTTCCTTGCGAATACTAAAATGTCTCGCTTCAACTCAGCAGTTGATACCTTTGAGATGTCAGTGCCAAACAAAACTCGTGACACACTCTCAATCATATCAATGTCTAAATTACGAGCGGCAATCAACGCATCAACCTCTTCATTCAAGTTCTCAATATCCTTAGAAGCATCCTGCTCCTTGTCAACCTCTACGAACTTTCTTCCATTAAAAGGGTGGTAGTGTAAGAACTCTTGTAGTACAGGGTTAGTTCTGTCAACCCTAAGCATACCATCGATAAATATAACAGGCTCTAAAATTGCATTGCCGTCCTGCTCATCCTCAAATGGACTCTTTTGATTTCGTGCATAGCGTAAAGCACGGTTCATGTTTTTATCCTCATCGAAGTACATCAATGGGAATCTTCTTGTATTTCTTGTTGGCAGCGTGTATGATAAAGGTGCTGCATTCCTTGTTAACTTGTAGACCTTGTCTACGTTTTTTGTTACTGTTTTCATTTTATTAAATATTATTTGAATTAAAAAAAAGGAGGGCATCAAAGACACCCTCCATTGTTATAGTCCTACTTACTCAGAGAATAAGAAGAAGTTGTTAGCACCTAAAGTACAAACAGCTCTTTCAGAAAGGAAGTGTACTTCCATTGCATCAAGGTCGCTGTTCATAGCTCCACCTGCAGAACCTGTAATCCAAGTCTTGTAACGTCTGTCCTCAGTCTCAGAAGCTCGGTAACGAACGTGTAAGAATGGACGCTTAGCGTTCTTTCCTAAGATTTGGTCATACACAGATGTTGAACCTGCAGGAACTAATAGACCGTTAACTTTACCTGAACCTGTAACGCCTGACATTCCACCACGCATAGTTGGATCGTTCAAGTATTTCCAATCAGACTTGTAGAAGTCATACCCTCTACGGAATCCTGTGAATCCTAAGTTCAATGCCATATTTTCATCGTTGTCGAACAATCCGTAAGATGTTCCACCTCCACCGTAAGAGTTTTGACTAGCTAGCATGTCGTCAATACCGAAAGAAAATTCACGGTTAACAAACAACACGTTCTCCTCAATAGCACCCTGTGCATCTAGTCGAGATACGATAGTATCGAACTCACCAAGAGTTTCAGGGTATCCACCGCC
>Ga0208898_1001210_pt1 | contig 17509 bp, 31 predicted proteins | sample VirMetDEL_Mar_4_FD_184513 | JGI IMG/M metagenome (GOLD analysis project Ga0208898, IMG submission 184513) | Aqueous microbial communities from the Delaware River and Bay under freshwater to marine salinity gradient to study organic matter... | ecosystem: Environmental > Aquatic > Marine >...
CCGCATATCTCGCAGACCCGCTCATCCACGGCGGTCTGGTAGCGGACAGCATAGGGGACGGCCCGCTGCTGGAAGGGGAGGACGTTGCGGACCTCCGGCTCCGGCTCTGGAGCTGGGACCGGCTGGCTGGCCGGCTGGAGCATTGTCTCGTCTATTTCGGTGAAACCTTCAACCTGTAGCGCTGCAATCGGCTCTATACCGAACTTCTCAACCAGTAGAGCCGCCCGGGTCATCCGGTCGGTGCGACTCTCTTGGAGCGCTTCCACGTTGCTGGTGTCGTGTGCGACCCGGTCCGATACCCTGCCCATCCGGACGGCGACGACTGACAGCGCGTCCTCTACCAGAGCAATCAGCCCCAACAAGTTTTGCCAGTAGATCCGGTTCTGTTGTTTGGCGGTCGCAAAGTTGGCACTGGGCAGGAAGAGCCGGACGTAAGCCACGCCGACGACGGCCAGGATGGACGCCCGCGTCCAGTCCCGTGCAGCTGAAAACTCCATGTCCCGGGCATTGAAGGGAAGCTGAGTAATGTCGACCGGCCCGCCGATGGGAACGATCCCGGTGCGGTTGGCGTGTCTCTGGATGGACGCAACCAGCTTCTCCAGCACGTCGGGACGGATGCTTGCGCCGTCCTTTGGGCTGATCGTCATCGTCGGCTGACCGCGGCCGGCTTCGTCACGCCAGCGCTGGCTGGCTGCGTATTCGCCAGTAAGCTCCGTCTCCAGCACTTCAATGACACCCTGACCGTAGAGACTCTGCGGCCCGTCTCTGTAGCTGGTCTGACGGACGTGGATGACGTCGTCCGGGCTGTAGTCCGTCGATACACCCTCTTCGGTGTAGCGGTACGCGGCGACCCCGCCGGAGCTGGAGGGGATGATCTGGACGTGCTCTGGATGGAGCCGGACCAGACTGGTCACGCTGCTACCCCGGCCCAGGATCAGGGCGAAGTAATTGCCGGTCAGGAGCAGGTCCACAATCATCTGACGTCGCCAGAGTGTCGGTCCGGTGCTCGATGTCGGGCGCTCCATCAGCCGCAGGAACGGGTGACGTTGAACGGCGCGGTTGCGGTCACCGACCAGGCGCCGGACTTGGAGCGGTAGACCGGCGATGTCTGTAGCGACTGCTTCCACGGCCGCGTAGATCCAGGGGAACTTCCCGAAGGCGGACATGGAGTTGACGGCCGGATAGGGCTGCTGGACGCCGACTTCCTGGGTCCAGGCGTGTCCGTAGCGGATCTGCTCTGGCTCTTCCACGACTTGGAGCCGGCGGATGATCCAGCGCCAGCCCTCAGCGATGCGGTCCGCGATTGTTCGGGATTGACTCACAATAGACCGGATAGCCCAAACAAACCGGAACAGTCAAGGGGCTGTCTTCGCCCTCTTCGCTGTATTCGTCGGGGTATCCGGCCGGCCGGCCTGCTTTGTTCAGCGGTGACGGCTGGGGCTCCCTACACGCCAGTTAAAGAGCGCCCCAGCCGGGGGGATATCCCCAGTCAGTCTATCACGACCGCCAGCTGGAGCAGGGTCTGGAGCCGGTCGTGCGCTTTGCTGTACCCGACCCGGGCGCCCTCCACCTCTTCGTCTGACCCCATGAAGAGCGCATTAACGTATTGCCGGTGCATCTCTTCTCTGGAGTATCGGGCGGCCAGGATGTCCAGCCACAACCAGCCAACGTCATCGGCCAGGGCTGCGGCGACTTCGGACAGCTGCTGGAAGTGTCCGGCGTCGTACAATGATCGAAGAGCTCTAGACACGTCGTGGACTCCTGGGGTGACTAAAATAAATATCAGAAAGTGATGACTGGTCCTTTAGTGACTGTTATAAATATCAGGCAAGCAAGCAAACCCAAACAGGAGTAAATCATGCCCGACCAGACCACCGACCTCACACAGAAAGCGCTGGACACCTTGCAGTTTTTCGGCTGGGTCGTCATCGAAGAGAAGGAGCACACGCTGACCGTAGCAGATGACCACTCCGGTCCCTACGTCACCAGCTACTCCAGCCTCAACGAAGCAGCCCTCAGCGCTGACCAGCGACAGGACATTCTGGACAGCGACGACCCGGAAGCCCGCTACGATGCACATTGTGACTGGTGTAGCGACTGGGACGCCTGGGAGCAGTAGAGCCCACCCCGACAGCCCGACCCCGACAGCCCGCCCCGCCCCGCCCTCCCCGGCGGGGTTTCCTGCGTCAGACGACCCATTGGGGAGACAGGGACAGGTAGTAGACCAGATACCGGAGACAGTCGGCCAGGTGGTCGTCTTTCTTGTGGATGCTTCCGTCCGGCTTCCGTCTGTAGAGGTTCAGCTCCCGCAGCAGCTCCGTGCAGCTGGGATCGATGACCAGACGTGGGTGTCCCTGGGCGCAGACAGCCAGGCGCTCCCCGACAGCGTCCAGTCCTGCCTCCACGTCCTTCCGGGCTGGGGTTGTGTAGATGTCGTGATCCCTTGCCAGCGACTCCCGCCCATCCCGGTCGGCGGGGTCGGCTACCGTCCATTCGTAGACCTCGGCGCCGGACAGGTTGCGGATCTGGCGAGCATTGCCGGACAGCTTCACATCCTGGGTCAATAGCTCCCGGTAGACCACCAGCTGGTCCCGGTTCGTGTCGAGCGCAGCCCAGAGACAAGCAAAGTTGAAGCCGAAGTCAATGGCCCGATACTTCGGCCAGTCTTCGGGGATCTGGCCGGCCAGCCGGACGTGGACCGCTCTGGACAGGGACGGGTAGATCAGACCGCGGGCACGTGCGAATTTTCCATAGAGTCGTGCATCCCGCTTGTGGGGCTCCAAGTGCTGGAAGCGGGCCAACAGTCCTCTGGACCGGACGTGTGGATTGTCCAGCCCAGTGATCCGGCTGTATAGGTGACCCGGCGGTGGGTCGTGGACGAAGCGACTGTAAGCCCAGGTCAGCCCCTTCAGCGGTGTCATGGACAGGATCGCCGGCCCGTCCGTCTCTGCGAGCCCGCGACTGATCTCTTCATAAACGTCTTCCGGGTGTTCTTCGTCCAAAATCGCAGCCCGGGGCGCATTGCCCTGGAATTTTTCGCGTCCCTGGGCAGCTGCCTTACAGACGATCCTCCCCCCATTGGGGAGGATGACCTCCGCTTGGTCCTGCGCCTTCCACTTCCGCCGACGGGAGCCGGCCGGGAGCCATCGGTCCAGCTTCGGCCGGTGATACTCCAGACTGTCGTTGAAGGTCAGCGCAGAGACGACCACGGCGCGGTCCGCTGTCGCTGGGCTCGCAGGGATGGCGTCCTCTGGTATGCCATTGATCGACAGCCAGCGCCGGACCCACCATTCCCCAGACCCCGCAGCCAGCGCCACGGCCAGCTGGATGGCGGACTCACTCTTCCCGGCCCGGTTTGCCCCGCCGATCATGTACGCGACCAGGCGCCGACTGGTCAGCAGCTCCCGGATGGTGTCCCGCTGGCTGGTCCGCTCTTCGGGCTGTCCATGCTGGGCACAGTCTGGATTGACACAGACGAAGACCCCGCGCTCCCCTTCGACCGGCTCCAGCTCCAGCCCGCAGCCCCGCGGCCGGTCCGGGTCCAGGTTCCAGCGGGTGCAGTGTGGACGCCAGAGACGACCGAACGCCAACGGGAAGTCCTGCTCGAGCTGGATCAGCTCCCCCGCAGCACGCCGGAGGGCGTGGACGTCAACCCGGCCGGCTGGCTGGGCTGTCATTCTTCGTCTTCGTGGACAACCAGGGACGACAGCTGGCCCCGGATCTCTTCGGCACGCCCCAGGGTAGACAGCAGCTCATCCAGATCCGCCCCGGTCTGGATCGGTCGGCGGTCCGCTTCTTTGTACTCCGCCCGGACGTCCAGCTGACGGTGATAGCCGAAGCGTCTCTCCATGATCCAAGCTGCGGCCCTCCAGTCTTCGGCGCTGGCCTGCTGGATACGATGCAGGTTCAGCGCTGCACACTGGCTGCGTCCCCGCGAGACGGCGTCCGAAAACTCCCGGTATATTGTCCCGGGCTCCTCTGATCCTCGGCGTATCCACTCAAATACCGTCGAACGGGCAACGCCGATGTAATCGGACAGCAGGTCTATGCTCATGCCCATCTGTGAAGCGGTCAAGGCGTCCCGGATGACGTCCTTGTTCAGTTTCTTCGGTCTTCCCATAGTTTATCCATAGCCTGTTAGCGATCCAGACCCCGGACACGCCCTTCCCCGATAGGCCTTAGCTGGTCCCGGTCCGCGTCCAGGATGGCCTCCATCCGCCAGGCCCCAGCATCCGCAGGACGACGGGGGAGGACATCGGCGGGCGCTGGGGTCGTCTCGATGGGCGCAGCGCTGGACCGGCCGGCCGGCCTGTACCAGTACCAGAAGACAAGGAGCAGGACGCAGGACGTCCAGACCAGCCCCAGCAGCCCGCAAGCAATCAGGATGTCACTCTGCGTCAGTGTCATCGTCGTCCCGGACCTGCTTGGCGTGGTTGTAGACGGAGCGGACCGACAAGCCGTACCGGGCGCCCAGCTGCGCGGCGTGCGCTCGGGACAGCTCGCCGGACTCTTCCAGACGGCTCCGGATGGTGTCGTGCAGCCGGTCCTTCTCAAACGGCTGGAGGATACGGCGGACACGTCCGCGGCCGATCCAGGGCGGTGGGCTCATGAGGAGCCCCGGACGATGTAGAGGACCGGGACGTCCGGGGCGTTGGACGTGGTCAGGGTCACCGTCTCAACCAACGGGATGGTGCTGTGTCGGGTGGCCTGGACGCAGACGACCAGGTGGGAGCTGGTCCCCGGCGGGCCAGAGGGGAAGCGGGCGGGGACGGTCAGCACGTCAGCGCAGTCCGTGCTGGAGCTGACCCAAACGGCTGTACTGGCATACTGAACAGACACTGAACAAAGGAAGCCCGGGTCATCCGGTTGGGACAGCAGGGTCAGCGTATGGACGCCGTATGGACTCGACGGGTCCAGGGATGGACCGGACGGCGTCTGGACGGTCTGGATCTCCGGACACGCCGGAGGGACGACGGCTGGAAGGTCACCGGCCAGGGCGCCCAGGACGTCCAGCGGGTCGGCGGTGTCGGCGCCCAGCAGGGCCAGGAAGGGGATCAGCAGGAAGCGCACGGGGATCTCCGAAAATGCCGGCGTTGGGGTTCGTGACTATGAACCGGTGATTTGCTTGACTTAATATACCCCAACGCCGGCAATGATCAGGAAGAGACAGGAAGCCAGCATCCGACGGCGTCCCCGCGGCGGGAGCGGGACACGGTCAGCGTAGTCTGGAAGGTCGTGGCGGATGGACGCCAGCAGCCGACCCCATCCCCAGGGCTGGCCTGTCGGCGGTCGAAAGCGCGCCCCACCGTCGTCTGATCCTCTGCGGAATAGTGGACGGTCAGATCCAGCCGGCCGTCCTCGAGGCGGTCCGCCACCATTGCCAGCCGCCAGCGCTCGGCGCCGTCCGGCCCGTCGGCCAGTCGATACTCCACATGTCTGGAGCTGGCCGCGATCAGCTCCCGGTGCTCCGGGTCGGTGGGATGGAGCAGGACGGACAGGTCCACAGAGACGCCGTCGTGCTGGGTCGTGACCAGGGCGGTCCTCCAGCGGGGTCGGCGGGTGTTGGGGTCGTCGGTCAATCGGTACTGAACGGCGGAATAGTTGAGCATGACGGCGGATAGCTCCAAGATGACAGGAGGGGAGGGAAGACCGGGAAGAGGGCGGAGGACCAGGACCAGCTGCCCGGAGCAGTACCCGCAGACCAGATAGCCCCAGCCAGGAGGCGGACGGGCCGCGGCCCGCTGTCTATCGTCGACCAGGCTGGCCGGGTCGGGGACGTCCTGCGGGTCGTCCAGCGGGCGGACAGCCGGACGGCGGGGACGCACACGAAGGTAGCGGTCCACGGGCAGGGTCCAGTGCTGGGGCTTGCCGCAGAGCGGACAGGGGAGGGGACCGGATGGCATTTCGTACCACCACGACGTGCGATTGTACCGCAGCCCGTCCAGCGTGGACGGGTCGGGGATGGGCTCATCGGTCCGGGGATAGGTCAAGTTAGTCACGGTCGTCCGCTGCTATGGGAGAGGAGTATAGCGCGTCCAGATGGCCAGGAGCGCCAGCTCCAGCGCCAGCACCGCAGGGTGGAACCCCAGCCCCGCCCCGGCGATCAGGATCAGCAGCGATATGGACGCCCTGGCCAGATAGATCGTCTCCGTCGGAATGACCCAGCGAAGAGTGGGCACCGTCTTCCGCGTCCGTGTCTTCGGTCCAGTCGACACCGTCCACCCCCAAAGCAGCCGCCACGACGTCCGGCCGGCTGGCCTGTTCACTATAGCGATCTATCTCCGTTGGGCCGAAGAGCGGGATAACGTGGCCGCGGCCGGTGCCCTGCGGGACGTCGTTGGCGTGCTGCCGGACTTCGTCCAGGGCGATGGCGCCCTGTCTGTAGCAGACGGAGCAGATCCAGTGACCGGCGATGGAGTCCGGGGTGGGCTCGGTGGAGCTGTCGGCGTAGTCCTCCAGCGTGTCCAGTCCGGTGTCCAGGAGTCCGTCTTTGTAGGTCGTCCGGCGTCCGTGGCACTCGTCGTCCGTGCAGCGGGAGCCCTCCCCAGTCCACGCGGGCCAGGAGGGGGTCAGGTGCGTCCGGGCGTGTCTCCACACGTCGGTCCCGGGGTGTGTCCCCTTCAAATACCAGTCGCGGTCAGGTAGCAAGTCGCTGGGTTTCATGGCGTGTTCCTCGGTTGTAGTCAGGATAGAACGCGGGCCAGCTCTACAGCCTGGTCAATGTGGCCTGCGTCGCAGAGTCGCCGGAGCGTGTCGTGGTGCTGCGGCGGGGTAGCCCGGAGCAGGTCCACGGCTGCGACCAGCTCCCGGATAATCCTGTCCCGGTCCGTCCGGATCTCGATGGACGTCCGCCGAAGGAACCATCCGGAGCTGACCCCGTCCCCATAGTGGTGGACGGTCAGCCCGTAGCGCTCCGGCAGACGCCCGCCCCGGGTCCAGTGCTCCCACACTTCGATGTCATCCCGGTCCAGCTGGATAGGCGCCGTCCGGTCGGGGTTGGGGTGGACTTCGTAGGTGTAGACACGGCGGGAGCGGACACAGCCGGCCCCCCGCCCGCCGTAGCGCTTCGGCATCAGTGATCCCGCCACAAGAACGTCTGCCCACCGGACAGGGCATGGAAGACAGCCGCGACCATTGCGGGCGAGTAGAACCACACCGGCCACGCCCGCCCGACGGGGACCCGCTGCTCTGAGTAGCCTGGAAGACCCTCCCCCCAGACCCCGCCGGATTCCTGCTTCTCTATCTCCCGGGCGATTTGATGGACTTCTGACTCCGTCACCGGGCGGAAGAGCTGGCGAGATACGAGCGTAGCCGCACGGCTTGCAGTCAAGGTGCAGCGGTGATCGCTTCCCCGGCTGGCCGGCTGGCTGAGTGCGGGGACAATCTGGGCGATGGCCTCCCGGACGGCGACGGCGACCACGTCCCGGACCAGCTGCTCCGTCTGCTGCTTGTGTGCGGCCAGCTCTGCCCGTAGCTCTGCCCGTATCTGGGACCGCAGCTGGTCCGCCGTCAGTGCTGCGGCGAAGCGGTCCCCGTCCTGCTGGATGACTGCGGCGCCGATCTCCCGCATGAATCCAGAGCGGGACAGGGCGTTGCGGATCTCGGCGCAGACAGGGGAGCGGGACTTCATCAGGGCCAGGGCGACACCGGCCGGTGTCAGGCAGGACAGCTGGCTGGTCTTCTGGAGCCATGATGGTAAGAGAAAATTTCCACTACCCTCTGATCTCATTGCGCCCAGGCTGGAGCCCCGCAAGACAATCAGATGGACACCGGGCTGATACTCTCCGGACTTCATGATCTGACTACGGAGCGAACCCCGGCCCATCCCCAGCAGCTCTTCCAGCATCCGCAGCGGGATCAGCTCCTGGCCATCCAGACGCGCCCCCAGCAGCTCCCGCCCGCCGACGTCGATGGGGACCAGGTCGCAGGAGTGCTCTGGCGCTGGAGCTGGAGATGGGATCAGGACTGGGGCAGGCCCGACGTTCCGACGGTGACGGCTGGGGCGATGGTTGGGTGCACGCTGGACGAAGTCCTGGCAGGACTCCAGACTGACCAGACGGCGCCGGCCCTGCTTGCAGGACACCACCTTCCCGTCGATCACCCAGCCGCGGACCTGGTTGGGTCGACGCTGGACGGCTTGCGCTGCTTCCTGGATGTTGACCCAGTCCGTCCGGCTCAGGTACGGCTCTTCTCTGTATTTGCTCACGATTCCCTCCTTGCTTGCTTCAGATTGTAGACCGGCCGGCCGGCCGGACGTCTCTCCAATAGATCCAGCCCCGACGGGAGCACTTCGAGCACGCCCAGCGCCCCACATTGTCCCCGTCGTTCATGCCCTTCCCTTCGGCCGCCCGGGTGTCCACGACGTCCGCGATGGACGGAAGCCGGAGCGGGCGCCGGTCTGCTTCCGCAGACGGCTGGGCCCGGACCTGGTGTGTCTGACCCGTGCAGAGTCGGCGTGCACAGTCGCGGCCCTCTCCGATCCAGCGGTAGTCCGTATACAGGATCATGCCCCCCTCCTTTGTGCCAGTCGGCGCCGGACGTGGTCGGCGGGGTCAATCGTGCCGGACAGGACACCGTCCACGATCCGGCGGGCATTGTGGGCGCTCGGGGTCGGTCCCTCCAGCTCTTCGGGGCTGGGGCGGGAGAAGAAGGGGCTTCGGGGATCTGCGTCCCGTTCGTTCCAGCGGGCTCTGGTGCCGGTCAGGAAGACTTTGACGTCACCGGGGCGGCCGTAGTGCTCCCAGGCTCCCCGCAGGTCCAGAGTCGGACGCCATCCGGCCGGCCGGCTGGTCTTCTGGCCTTTCTCCGGCTGGGCCTGGGCGTACAGCTTCTGCTGGGCGTGGATCTTCCGGCCCTTCTCACAGTCGCAGAGGACGCGGACGGACCCGATCTTGATGGGCGCAGCATCGAAGAGGACACGCCCGTCCACGGTGGGGAATCGATGCTGGATCAGGGTACGGAAGCCGGTCCCGTGCTCCCGGACGGTCCCATCGTCCTCGAGGACCTCCCCACAGTGATGGCAGCCGCGGGACTGCTCCCGGCGTTCGCTTCGGAGCTGCGCCTCTACCGTCAGGCAGAGCCCCAGCAGCTCCGGCGCGGCGGGGAACCAGGCGCCCCGGTCCGGGTCGGACATCCAGGAGCGGGTGGCCGCTTCCAGGACTTCGGTGGCGATGTTCTGGAGGACGTCGCTATATGCGCGTTCTGCGGCGACGTCCCCGGGGCGGGGTACCTTTTTCAAGCCGGCGGACCGGCAGTAGTCGAAGAGGTCAATGATATCGTCTGGGCTTGCCATCTCTACACCTCCCACGGTGCTGGGGTTTCGTTTGCTTGCTGGGGTTCTGGGGTAGGTTCTGGGCGCTGGATTCGTCGGCGGGTTGCCCAGGTTGGGATGCGCTGGTCCGTGTCCTTGACGGCGGGTCTGGACGCCCGGGGAAGCTCCTCGAGCCAGGAAGTCTTGATCCCCTTCCACCCGCTCTCAATGGCCCGCTCCAGCCCCTGGACCACGTCCTTCCCTTCGCTGTACGCTTGCAGGAGCTTCCGGTGTGTGCGCTCGATTTGTGCGGGCGACTGTCTCCAGGTCGACCCCGGCCGGACTTCGCACCACGTTGTAAAGGCGTCCGCGTAGCCAGCCGGAAGCCCATCCGGGATCGGGAGCGCTGCGGCTTGCTGACGGGTCAGACAGCGGGTCTTCTTTTTAGCCGGTGTGACTTTCTGGGATTTGTTCACAGATGGAGAAGTCTTGATCTCCTTCAAGTGATCTCCTTCCTGATCTCCTTCTTGATCTCCTTTGGGTACCTCTGTGGTACGGGTGGGGTACCTCTGTGGTACTGGGGTAGTACCAGGGTGGTACGGGTACCCGTCCCTATGTGGTACTGGTACCTCTGTGGTACTGGTACCAGTGTGGTACTGGTTGGCCCGCAGCCAGTCCAGGTCCAGGGTGTAGACGTTGGAGCGACCAGGCGCACGGGTGATCTGGATGGCCCCCAGCTGCTCCAGCTCTGCCAGCGCTCGGAGGACTGACATCCGACTGTAGCCGGTCCGGAGCTGGAGCCGGGGGACCGACGGATAGCAGCTGGCGTTGCTGCCCAGGTGATCAGACAGCGCCAGCAGGACCAGCTTACAAGCCGGGGACATCTCGGCGCCGAAGACCAGGCGGGCACGCTGCCAGTAAAGCTCCTTCACTGGCTGACCACATAGGCGACGGAGATGACGATGGAGGGGATCAGGACGGTCAGTGCCCAGTCCAGGGCGACGGCGACCAGCTCCAGTCCGAAGGCGGGCCAGATCAGCCCGGGGACGGTCAGGGCCAGCCCGCAGAGTCCAGTACCCAGGACGGCATACCAGAAAGACACACGACCAGCCGGCCGGGGGGTGTTATAGTGCATTTGCGTTCTCCTTGTAGTGGGGCTCTTGCTTGCGTCCCTACCCCGTCGGCCAGCTCAGAGGCCGACGGGGTTTCTTCTATCGCCAGGGCGGGACTCTCAGGGCGATACGCTCCAGCAGGAAGATGCTGGACTGGTAGAGGTTCAGCAGGGTCAGGACGTGACCACGGCTGATTGTGCCGGTGTATTCCCAGTATCGCAGGGTCAGCGGGGACACGCCCAGGACCTGGGCAGCGTCCTCCAGCTCTACCTGCGCGGCCTCCCGCTCCCGACGGAGCAGGAGGGCGACCCGTGACGGGATCACGGGTCAACCCGGGCTGCGGAGGGGGTAGCGCCCAGGACAGGGCGCCGGAGGGGAAGCTGGACCGCTCCATTCTCAGCGTCAGCACTTGTCAGGAGATGTACTGTGGAGCAGTCCAGCATCATCAGTCTACCGGGTTGATCTGGAAGGTAAAGGGCTCATCCAGTGCGTTGACCAGCTTCTGTATGGTGCTCAGGCGGACGTCCCCGCCCTTCTGAAGATGATGGAGGGCATAGGTAGACAGTCCAGAACGGCGCGACACTTCGCGCATGGACAGCCCCTGCTCCCGGATGGCTTCAACGAGTCTTTGTGTGATGTTTTCCATGTGTGCATGGTATTTCAAGATATCAGACGGGTCAATAGTAAATGCTATAAATAAATAGCAGAAAGTGTTGTAAGGGCTTCCGTTGTTTGGTATAAATATCAGGCACCACGGAGAAACAAATGGAACGCAAGCCCGAAGACGTGACTATCGACACTTACACCGAAGAGGACCTGGGCGCCGTCCTGGAAGACCACGCCGACGACGGCGCCCAGCTCCTGGACGACCCCCACGCCGAAGAGCGGACCGCCCTCGAGCAGCTCTACTATCTGGCGATCCAGTCCCGTGACTGGGCACGCGCTTTCGACCTGGCCGCCCAGATCGAAGCCCTCTCCCCCAGCGTCTACTAAGGAGCCCCCATCATGCCCGCTATCGACCTCTCCACCATCCTCTCCGTCCTCCAGGACGAGCTGCGCCAGCTGGCCGGCGGATACCACCCCGCCCTGGCACACGCCCGGCCGGACGACGTCCTGGCCACGATCGTGTCCGGCGCGTACCGGGCTGGCCTGGGCGCCGACGACCTTAACCGGGAGCTCCTGGCGTCCGGTGTCCAGCTCCGCGGACTGGCTACCCTCCGGCGGGTCACCATGACCCCGCTGGCCCTCCGGTCGGACGCATGGGTCCGGCTCTGGGCGAATCGGCTCCCCCGTGTCCTGATTGCTGCTGGTCGGGGCGCTGTCCCCTACACCGCAGCCGGACGCAAGTATACCCGCACCGAAGTCAACGAAGTTGTGCACTGGTGTGTCGTCGCCCAGTGTGAAGCCAACGGACTGGAAAGCACGCCGGATAACTTCGTCCAGCTGGCCAACTGGGGACTGGACAGCCTGTATCCGGAGTATCGTCGGCGGACCGGCAAGGTCCATCCCTGCGAAGCACGGGTCCGGGATCTCCTGAGTCACCTGAACGTCCAGACCTGGCCCCTGTAGAGACACCGGCCGGCCGGCTGGCCTGAATACCTCTTCTCAATGCCCCAGGGTCCGACGCCCTGGGGTCTTTCGTTGGGTGGTATAAATAAATAGCATTTAGTACTTGACTGCCTTAGTGATTGGTATAAATATCATTCAACGGGGCGAGCAAATAGCCCGACCCGGTTCCAGAGAGCTGGCGATGACGGCCGGCGAAGACGAAGGGACACAGCACGACACGCCCCGCAGGGGCACGCAAGCAAGCAAGCAAGGAGCACACCATGACACACGAAGAGACTGAGGCATTGGAACAGCTGCTGGGCGACCTCGCACCGCAGCACGACAGCCCCGAAGCGGTGGACGCTATGCTCTGGGACCTGGAAGACGACGACGACGACCAGTATCTGGAGTATCTGGCAGCCCAGGAAGCCTTCCACGCTGCGCACGGCGCGGACGCTTCCCTCTACTGACACCGAACCAGGGCGCCCTCCCCAGCTGGAGGGCGTCCGCATAGGAGGACACCAATGACCGAAGCAGAGAAGATTGCGGAGCGCTACGGCGACGACGGACAGCGCTGGGAAGATGACAACGGCGTCAACATTGTTGACCTGCTGAACGACATCAAGACCAGCCGGTGGGACCGACGCGACGGGATGGACGTCTGGGAGCTGGAAGACGGCTCCATGATCGTCACCTGTGACGGCTGGTGGGACATCGTCACCGTCAACGGAAGCCGCTGGGAAGACGGCAACGGGGAGCCCCTGGCCGACCTCTACCCCGACGGGGAGCCGAAGGGCTGGGGGTACCGGGCATGAGCCGGACGGACTTCGAGGATCTGTTCTGGGAGTTGGAGGGGTGCGGCCTGGCTGTCGCCCTCTACAACGACCCGCCGGAGATTGTCTGTCACAAGGGCGCCGTGATCACTCCGGAGCCCGACGGCCACGGCTGGCGGCTGACCCTGGGGACGGTCCCGCTGGACTTCACCGCGCACACTTCAACCAAAATGGTTTACCTACTGAGGAGATACAACCGATGACACCACACTATCCCGACCTCTCCAACGCCAGCCGGGAGGAGCTGCTGGTCCGGCTCCAGGAAGTCCGCTTCATTAACACCGTGCTCCATGAGCAGATTGTGGCGGAGCGGGAGCGGGTTAAGCAGATGGCGACTCAGCTGCACGCCATGAAGAAGCAGATGGCAGCAGAGTAAGCCGACACCGGCGACGAAGACGAAGACGAAGACGGCCCCGGGGCAAACACCCCGGGGCCTTTTTGTTTGCTGAATCCACAAGAAACCCAGCGACAGACTACCGGCCGGCCGGCTGGCCTGTCAAGCCCTCTTAGATTGTGACGTTCAGGGACAGCGCTTGCAAACGGACGCTAAACCGCTGCTGGTCGTCCTCGGTGACCGCTACAGAGCCTTCCGTCCCAACGCCAACGAACAAATATTGATTTGCGGTGCTGGCCAGCGCTTCGTCCTGTCGCTTCGCATAGTGCAGAGTCGAGTTTACCAGGCCGGAGCTGTTGAGGTTGGCCGCTTGACCCCCCATCATATTGCGCCCGCCCCGGAAGACGTTTCCGCTCAGGGTATCATTGCTGGCGTTATCTGCGGCGTTACGGGTATTCTCGCAGAACACCCCGCCCCCAGGGTTGCCCGCCGTGGTCTGGTAGACGATCCCGCCGGAGGCATCCAGCGTGGACGCGGTGACGTTGGTGGGGTCGGTGCAGACGCCGAAGACGAACTGGTGGTTGAAGTCGCGGACGGTCGCGTCCGTCTTCCCCAGGAAGAAGGCGTTTATAAGGTTGTCGGACGTGATCTGGTTCCCGTCGATGGTCAGGAGCTTATACCACCGGGGCGCTCTGATCGTGGCGCCGGAGTGCCAAATGTTGTTCGTGGACGCGGTCGCAGCGTACCAAGTGACGGTATTGTATCCACCGCTATGCGCGACGTTCTTGACCAGGCCGTCCGGGTCATAGAGCGACCAGCTACCGTCCGTCAGGTCAACCAGATCCGGCGAGACGTTGTAGAAGCTGGCCCCAGCAGCCGCCCCAGCTGGGCGGCCGGCCATTGGGTACATGCTCACGCCGTCACCCGGTAGAAGATGTTTTGGGTTCCACGTCCGGAGCCGGTCGCAAAGTAGACCACCTTGTCCCCGGTGTTGTCCGTGGACTCCCGCCGGTAGACCTCGACCCAGACGGAGTTGGGGAGCGTGACGGCGTCCGTGTTGTTCCCAATGCTGAAGGTTCCGTCTGTGTTGTCGCTGAGGTAGACGTTCAGCGCTTGAGCACGGTCCCCGATTGTGATCGAATTTGCGGACATCGTCTCTGTCGTCGACAGCGTCCCGGTCCCTTCCAGGTCTACGGTTGCAGTAGCCATTCTATTTTTCCTCCCCAGCCGGCCGGCCGGTCAGTCGGTGTAGTGTGCGGGCGACCAGCTCCCGGACGGCGCGTAGTCTCCAAGTCAGATGTGCGAAGGGCGTCCATTCGGCGGGCAGCTCTGCATCCGGACGGACGCGTGCGCCTGGTTGGGGCGTCCAGCCTCCCGCCGGTGTGACGGTGACCCGCTCCCGCTTCCACGTCGCTCTATCCACGTCCGCCTCCCTTGCGCTCGGTGACTTCGATTGCTCGGTCCAGTCTGCTGTGCAGCTGCTGGAGCGGTGCCAGCAGGCGCTCCAAGCTCTGGTCCCGCTTGTGATTGTTCAGCTCCGTCTGGAGCCGGGAGACGTCTTCCTTTGCGCTGGTCGCGATTGCCCGGACCAGGGTGACATCGTTGGCGAGCTTGTCCAGCTTCCCCTCCAGCCGGTCCACGGTGCTCTGGTAGTGCTCCAGCCGGTCTTGGAGGACCTGGTCTGCATTGTCGCGGGCGATGGCCGCGGCCGCTTTTGCGGTCAGGTGCTCCCGCCCCTCGAGCCCGTTCCGGTGTCTCTGGTACCAGATCCCGGTCCCGCCCAGGGCGGTGATCAGTGCGGCGACGATTGCGCCGACGGCGTTGGGGTCCACGCCAGGAGCTGCCCAGGCTGCCGACGGGACGGCCAGCAGGACGGCCACGACGACAGCCTGAAAGAGCATCAGATCCCCCCGTCCATGCCCCAGCCGCCCGGGTCGCTGGTGACCTCGAGGGCAGACGGGCGGGACTCCGGAACATCCACGACGGACACCGAAGCGGCGACCGGCTGGCCGGCTGGCCTGCGATTGTCCACGATACGCGGGAAGCGGCCCCGGACTTCCCCCAGGGTGGGGATGTCACCACGGCGACGACGGCGCCGACGTGCGGCCCGGACGAAGAGCCGGAGCAGCTGTTCTATTGCCAGCCCGTCCAGCAGCTCCACGATCTGACCGGCCAGCCCCGGGAGGATCTGCTCCCAGTCCACCGCGTCATCCAGCTTGCCGGCCAGGAGCGGGACGGAGTCGACGTAGCGGTCCCGGATCTCTTCGTATACCAGCTCTTCGTCCAGACCCAGGTCGAAGAGGTCCAGCGCTTCCTGCACGATCTTGGGGCGTGCTTTCTGGATGGCTGCTTTGAGCTGTCTCAATCGCTCCTGGGCGGCTTGTAGGATCTTCGCTTTCATAGGGGCTCCGTTAGGTGGGGTTGACGTAGAGGGCGTCTTTTGCCAGTGATAGCAACGCCTTCCGGTCGTTGATTCCATTTGTTCCGCCGTTGATCGCACGGGTGACGGCCCGCAGGTCGTCCCGGTCGGCGTCCGCGTTAATGTTGCGATCCAGCCAGTAGAACGCGGCCAGTCGATAGGCGACCTCCGGAAGCGCAGCCAGCTCCGGCTGTCGCTCCAGATCCAGACCCAGGTACCGGCCGGCCCGCTTGTAGTTGGCCCGCCCGGTCAGCTGGATCACCCCGCGGCCCTTGTACCGGCGTCCGTCCCCGGGCTCTGTGTTGCCCAGGTCCCTGCGGCCTTCATAGGCGTCCCCGCTGGCGTACTCCGTAAGGGCCTTAAAACGGTCACTTTCATGCGCGATTTGAGCGATAAAATGCGCCGTTCTAAGGGGTGTAGCCGCTATTTCGTATGTAGCGGCTTGTAAGAGCCGCAGGTGTTCGGCGGGGAAGGTCTTGGTAATGCGCCGAAGGTCGCCCAGCTCCAGCCAGTTTACCCCGGAGATGACCCTGGCCAGTCTGCGGTCCAGGTCAGCGACCAGGACGCCGGAGATCTGGCCCGTCGGCCGCAGTCCGGCCGCCCGCTCTGCGGCCTTGATTGCAGACGCGGTCCGCCGTCCGGCGACACCGTCCAGCGGTCCCGGTTCGTAGCCCAAGCGGGCCAGGGTATGCTGGACGCGGAGTATCACGACTGACCGCCGATGGACGCGGCGACGATCCGGTAAAGAAGCGGCCGTCCGTCCGGTCCGTTCCGTGCTGCGTATGCGCTGATCGACTCGATGTATATCGGGCCGGTCAATCCTTCCTTGACCAATGCGGGAAAGTCCTCTGCTTCCGCGTTGGGACGGAGCGGGGACGATGTCGGCGCCCTCCAGCTCTGACCCTGGAAGGGCTCGGGGACGTGGTCAACGACAAATGTCTGGAGCTTGGGCAATGGTTTCTCCTTAGACTCTGTATACCGTAACTGCGACCGATAGAGAAACGCTCCCGGCCGTCGTCGCCATCGTGATCCCTACCGTCACGACACCTTTCGCGCTTACCCACGCTGCTGGAGCGCTGCGGACGGTAGAGGGCGCATTCTGGGCCAGCCCTACAACGACCAGGTCCCCGACGCGGGCATCCGTCACATTGATCGTGTCCGTCAGCCATGCGTTGGGGATACCGGGGTTGTCCACGTTGATGGTGTCCGTCTTCAAGGCTCGCAGACGGGGACCGCCGACGGGCTCCGGGAGCAGACGGAGCCGGCGGGAGCCCAGGGCCAGGACCAGCTGCTCAGAAGCGGCGTCCAGATACATGACCGGCCGGCCGGCCGGCGGGTCGGGGATCTCCCGCAGTCTGGGGAGCGCAAGACAGGACGCCAGGATTCCGCGTAGTCTGCTCATGTCCCGCCGTCCTCCGTGATGTCCAGCGGAAGGACAGCCAGCGTCAGTCTGGTCCTGTTGGCCCGCAGGTCCATTTGCTCCCGGATGACGAAGACCGGCCGGCCGGCGTAGCCGTCCCGCGTCCCGTCCAGCCGTCCATACGCGGCGGAGCTGGTCAGATGGATCACGTCCCCAGGAGCATAGGAGCGCAGACCCCAGACCGTGACGTCGACGTACTCCGGGCACAGATGGCCCCAGGGCGCTAGGCGGTCCCGTGTCTCCACGGCGATGTCTGCCGCATTGGACCGGGCTATCGTCTGGTCGACCAGATCATAGGGCAGCTCCTCCCGGCTGGGGAGCGTGGTCGTATTGCTGACGGAGCTGGACACGCTGGTTCCGTGGTAGACCCGGACGGCGGTGAAGGTTTCCGGGACGTCGGCGGGGTACCATGTCACGCTCGGGACTTCGGCCAGGTCGTCGTCTGATAGGTCCGCTACCTGTCTGTTCAGTCCGGCCGTGTTTGGGTCGCGGGCGACCCGGGGCACGATCATGCCCTCCCGGACGCAGATCCAGATCCCAGCGGCGCCCCAGGTCTGGGCGATCCACGCGGCGGGGTCGTCTATTTCCTGCTC